>Ga0272441_10002105_pt1 | contig 41143 bp, 38 predicted proteins | sample SSMProp6N_FD_193582 | JGI IMG/M metagenome (GOLD analysis project Ga0272441, IMG submission 193582) | Marine sediment archaeal communities from Little Sippewissett salt marsh, Falmouth, MA, United States - SSM-Prop-6N | ecosystem: Environmental > Aquatic > Marine > Wetlands > Sediment ...
CGTCAGCATATCACAAATACGAGTATGTGAAAACAGGGACAAAAAGGCAACCGACCCCTTGTTAAGGCATCCTGTTAGTTCTTTCCCGAATGCCGCTCCAAACCTTGTGACAACCAATTCATTGACATCGCCGTACTTACGGTCTATATTTCCGTCAGAAGGGAAAAGATCCATGGCCGTCGATGGAACTAAAGGCAAAATTCATCACCCGAAGTCCGGAGGTATGCTGAAACATGAACTGGTTTGCGTTTGTGCGGCTGATAAGAATGATATATGGCAAGGGCCTGCCGGACATTAACAATATCCAGCGAATGGGACTGCTTGCCGTAAAGATCGGCCAGATACATGCCCTGCGGATCGATTTTCTCGACGCGGAAACCTGTTTCGCGCTTTCAAAGCTTTACCGGAAGACCGTTCCCGTGGCAACAGAAAAAGCGCTGGAAGCTGTCGACCGAAACAAATTTGAATGGATTGATGAACAGCCGATGGCGTCGGCATCCGTGGGCCAGGTCTACAAAGCCAGGCTTAAATCCGGGGAACCGGTCGCCATCAAGATCATCAAGAAGAATTTCAAGAAACAGTTTGAAAAAGATGTGCGTTCCGCCAGGCGCTTGATAAGATTTGTGCTTTTTTTCTACCCGAAGCTGTCAAAGGTCTTTGATCCGATGGGGATACTGGATCACATCGAAGATTATACCCTGCGTGAGCTGAATCTGCTGAACGAAATAGAAGGCCATGAGATATTAAAAAAACTTTATCTGGAAAACAGGGAAAAATATGACCTTTCCCGACTCAAATTTCCCCGAATATACCGGGAGCTGAGCTCTGAGAATGTGATGGTATCTGAATATGTGCCCGGCCGAACCTTTGACGAGCTGCTTGACCGGGACATGCGTTATGCGGAACTACTGGAACTTTTCAAGATCCAGGGCTTTTTCATGTTCAACCTGGGCACCTTTCACGGTGATATCCATCCCGGCAACCTGATGCTGCACAAAAATAACATCTATTTCATCGACACCGGTGCCATTGGCCATGTCAGTTCGCGCCTGAGCAGGGGACTGATGAACTTTTTTGATGCTTTGTCGGTCTATGATTATGACACCTGCGCGAAGCGGCTGAATGAAATGGCCGTCCAGCGCATTGATGGCGCGCGGTTCCGTAAATTCAATCGAAAATTCAGGCAGCTTTACAGCGATTTCAAAGGTAAAAGCGTCAGTCAGGTATCCCTGACCCAAAAGATGATGCAGACCATAAAACTGGGGGTAAACTCAGGCATGGCTTTTGAAAAAGGCATGTTTTCAATCATCAAAAGCCTGATGTTCCTGGACGGCATGGTGTTACGCTGCGACCCTGATGCTGAGCTCATTCCCGATATGAGCGAATATATAAAGGAGTTTAAACGTCTGGAGATTCAGCCCCGGTCCGGCAACCACCCGTTTTAACCGGCCTCATGGTTTTCGCTATAAATCCGCCCCGATATCTTCTCTTGCGACGCAAATGCCTTCGCAAGTCTCAACCTTACACAGCGATCTCGACAGTTTTTAAAGGATAACTGCAAATTCAGCGCCGGAAGCGTTCAGCAGAAATCATCGGGGGTTGATTATTTTGGTCATATGACCAAAAAGTTCTTGACGGCACACCTTTAAAGCGCTATATTATAGTCAAATGACCAAAACTATTTTAAAAATGAAAGGTAAGTAATGCCCAGACCCGTCAAACCCCGGTTTGTTGCCGAAACACCGGCCACAGAAGGCTTTGTTCCCAAGGGAAGCGTTCCCCGGGGACAGGTAATCCTGACCATAGAGGGCTTTGAGGCCCTGCGACTGAGCGATTTCGAACAGCTGGATCAGGCGGCTGCCGCACACATAATGGGCATCTCCCGGCAGACGTACGGGCGTGTTTTGAGTCAGGCCCGCATGCTGGTGTGCGACGCTTTGGTGACTGGTAAGGAAATATTAATTGATGGCGGTCATTTTGAATTTCGCGGCAGAGGCCGGGGCAGAGGTCAGGGGCATCATGGCGGAAGGGAGGTGATGGCAATGCCCAGAAAGGACAGAACGGGCCCGGACGGCCAGGGACCCGCTACCGGCAGAGGCAGAGGCGGTTGCGCACAGGGCGCCGCCCGCGTTGTTGGTAACGGCGGTCAGAAAACCGGACGGGGCGCAGGCAGAGGCAGAGGTCAGGGCCGTGGTGGCACCGACCGGAAGAATAAATAATTTTTATAAGGAGATAATGATATGCCAGGATTTGATGGAACAGGTCCCATGGGCGCCGGACCGATGACCGGAGGTGGCAGAGGGTACTGCAACCCCGGCAATCAGGGCGTCGCCTATGGATATGGCAGAGGTCCGGGGCTGGCCCGGGGATTCCGTGGCGGCCGCGGCGGCGGCAGGTTCGGCGCAGGCGGCGGTCGTGCAGGTGCCGGGGTTGGTGGCTATTACCCGGCGGCAGGTCCCGCTCAGACGGATGAGGTCAGCACGCTGAAGGCAAACGCGGAAGCCCTGCGCCGGGAACTGGAGGCAATTCACGCCCGTATTGCGGAGCTGGAAAAAAGCTGACTCCCGGTTTGAGCAAAACAATTTAAAGGGCAAAAAGCAGGTGATTTCAAATCACCTGCTTTTTTTACATTTCTTGAATTGTGAAAAAGGGTATGGTACATAATATGATGACTCAACTATTTAAAATCCCACCCGATTAAATACATATTACAAACCAGTCCCGGCAGTCACATGGAAAAAATAGACGGTTATCAGATAGCAGAAAAAATCGGCGAAGGCGGAATGGCCCTGGTATACAGAGGCCGGCAGATATCTCTCAACCGCCCGGTCGCTATCAAGGTTCTGAACCGGAAGCTGACCGAACATTCCCTGATCATGGAAAGGTTCAATCGGGAATCCGTTATCATCGCCAACCTGAGCAACCCGCATATTATTCATGTCATCGATCGCGGCGTTACCCGGTCCGGATCCCCCTATTTTGTCATGGAATACGTGGAAGGCACCGATCTTTCCCTGGCCATCAGGGAGGGAACGCTCGACTACCACCGCAAGCTGGATTTGACCATACAAATGTGCAAGGCCCTGGCCTATGCCCATAACAACAATGTTGTTCACCGGGATATAAAACCCTCAAACATGCTCATCGATAAGGAAGGCAATCTCCGTGTCCTGGATTTCGGCATTGCCCAGTTTTTTGATCAGGAAAATAGCGACGCCACCCGCACACAGTCCGGCGTTGTTATGGGAACGATTCCCTACATGTCCCCGGAACAGCAGATTTCTTCCGATACGGTGACCAACAGAAGCGACCTCTACTCCCTCGGCGCCCTGATGTACGAACTGTTCGTGGGGATAAAACCGCTGGGGCGTTTCAGCCTGCCCACGGAAATCAATAAAGATTTTTCGAAACCCCTTGAGCAGATCATTATGAAGTGTCTGGATCCGGACCCGCAAAACCGGCCGGCAACAGCGGACGAAATTAAAGATGTCTTGTTGAAACTGCTGCAGGGGGCACACATCGAGGCAAAGCAGAAAGAACGCGCCGGGGAAAGCATTTCTCCGGCGGACCCCAAATTCTCGTTGCTGGACGTCATCAAAGAAGAAAAACACGGCTCCGTCTACCTTTATGAGGAGAACACAAAACACACCCTGGTGATTATCAAAAAGAGACCCCTGGACGGAGCGGGTTTTCAGGAAACAAAACTGCTGGCTTCACTAAAACATGAAAACATTATCAACATTTTCGGCGCTTCCAAAGCCGGGAAGAATTTTATGATTCCCATGGAATACCTGAGCGGGGGCAGTCTCAAAGACCGTCTGATCCAGCCTTTTCCTTTGGCGGAATTTCTGACGGTTGCTAAAAAGATTTGTCAAGGCCTTGCCTTTGCCCATAAAAACAGAATCGTTCACGGAAACCTCCGGCCAAGTAATATTCTGTTCTCGGAAAGCGGCGAGGTCAAGATTTCGGATTTTGCCCTGAATGAACATTACTTCAGGGAAAAAAACATCCCTAACTGGTACAATATTACCGGGGAAAATGTCACCGCGCAGACAGACATTTTTGCCGTGGGGGTCATCTTTTTCCAGATGTTGACCGTTACACTGCCGGCATACCTGGACACGGTGCTGGTAGAAAACAAGCGGTTCAAAGCGCTTCCGGAACACCTGCGAATAGTAATCAAGAAAATGCTGGCCCACCGCAGGACCGAACGCTATAAAAGTTTTGACCAGGTTCTGGAGGAAATCAACATCCTGATCGCTGAACATGAAAAAACCGTTCTGGCTGAAAAAAAAGCGCAAACGGATGAACAGAACCGGCGCCAAAAGGAAAAATCGGAGCGCCTGGCACGGCAGCACTTTAAAAAACGCTTTCGTATGTTTCTGTTTCTTTTTATCCTTTCTGCAGCACTTGCAGCGCTTATGGTATATCTGTTTGGCGACGACATCTACACTAATATCCTGCAAACGCTGTTTGAACCGGCGGCTGACCCGCTTCCCGCTAAAAAATGATTCAACAGTCCCTGAAATTCATGAATTCAAAATTCTCTATTCTCCCGGCCGCCTTTCTGCAGGCACTGTTGTTTGTGCTGATACTCAATCTCGGTTGTTCCACCTCGCAGGGCCCTGACCTGAATCTTTATATGAATCTGCCCCCCACCCAGCGGCCCTATCAACTGAACGGGATCTGGTATTATCCCATCCCCTCTGCAGAAGGATACCTGGAGGAAGGCATTGCCAGCTGGTACGGAAAACAATTTCACGGTAAACCCACCTCAAGTGGCAAAATTTTCGATATGCATAAAATTTCAGCCGCCCATAAGACCCTGCCGCTGGGGACCTGTCTAAAGGTCACCAATCTTCAAAACGGCAAAAACATCGTTCTCCGGGTGAATGACCGCGGCCCTTTTGTTTCCGGCAGAATCATTGATCTTTCCTTCAAAGCGGCAGAGATGCTGGATATGGTGGCCGGCGGAACGGCACCGGTCAGGATTGAAGCCGTCCGGGCAGTTGGTAACAAGAAACAAAACGGCTACGGTCTTCCCGACCCGGAACCCCTGCCGGATTTTCGCCATGGACACTTTGTTATTCAGGTCGGCGCATTCAACACCCTGCTGAACGCCATTCAGCTGAAAGCCGATCTTACCGGAAAATATGAAAAAATCATGCTTCGCTGTCCCGAAGCCGGTTCTAAAAAGCTCTATCGGGTTCAGGTGGGAATTTTCAATGATCTCTTGAAGGCCCGGCGGGAAATCACACTGTTAAAGAAAGCGGGTCATAAAGGAAGTTTTATCGTTGCCGTCGATAACATCACGGCAGTCCGTGATTGAGATTTGTCACGGTTTCTGTTTATCCAGTGCAGCCTTCACCGCCAGGCCGATTTTTTCCAGGGTATAGGGTTTTCGCAGATATTTGCCGGCACCGAGATGCTGGGCCGCTTTCACCCGGTTGCTTTCCGAAAACCCGCTGGCAATAATCACCTTCTGTCCCGGATAAATTTTTACAATTTCCCTGTAAGTGTCCAGGCCATCCATCCCCGGATCCATAATCATATCCAGCACCACCAGGTCTGCAGCATGATCCCGCAGCCAGGCCACCGCTTTTTCACCGCTTTCAACAGAAACAACGTCATACTTCAGCTTGGCCAGCATACTTTCGGCAATCTCCCGCTGTGCCGGAACATCATCCACCACCAGAATTTTCTCTCCCCGGCCGAAATACTGTTCCACCGGAACCGGACCGGCGCTTTCTTCGACCGGTTTCCGTGTGACCGGAAAATACAAACTGAAGGTGGTCCCCACGCCTTCCCGGCTGTCCACGTCAATATAACCCCTGTGGTCCTTGACGGTCCCCCATACCACTGCCATGCCCAGCCCGGTCCCGCTGCGTCCCATCACTTTTTTGGTGTAGAAGGGTTCAAATATTCGCTTCAGATCGGTTGCTGAGATTCCCACTCCCTCATCGGAGACCGTCAGTTTCACGAAGTCTCCCTCTGCGATCCGGTCATAGCCCCTTACCGGCTGGTCCAGATAGATATTCCGGGTTACAATGCAAATCTTTCCGCCACCCGGCATGGCCTCCGCCGCGTTCTGGACAAGATTCATAATGACCTTGGACAGGTGCACCGGCGAACCGCTGATGTTTAAAATGTCCGAAGCCAGATCGGTTTCCACCCGGACATCCGGATGAAACCCGTGCATTTTGTTATATTCCTGGCTGTCGAGATACCTGGCGATGGTTGTATTCAAATTTACTGTCTCGGAAAGCGAAATCCCCCGTCGTGCCAGGGTCAGCAGATCCTGGACAATGGAAGCCGCCCGTTCCCCCGAGGCCTTGATCGCCAGCACCGACTTGCGCAGGGAGCTGTCTGCAGCAAGATCTTGCAGCATCAGGTCGGGATAACCGACAATCGCCCCCAGGATATTGTTCAGGTCATGGGCCACACCGCCGGCCAGGGTTCCGATCGTTTCCATTTTTTCCGCCCGGTTCAGCTGCTGTTCAAGTTTCCTTTTCTCCGCTTCTATTTCCTTCCGTTCCGTAATATCCCGGATACTGCCCACCACCGCCTGCACCTGACCCCGGCCATCCTTCAAAAGTTTCAGGTTCTCTTCAACAACCACCCGGGTTCCGTCCTTTTTTTTCCAGACATCCTCAACACCGGTAACCTGTCCTTCCCGGCGCAGCTTGTGAATGATCTCCCAGCCGCGTTTTAAATCTTTTTCTTCCTTTGAGGTCAACATGGCCACATGATTTCCGACCAGCTCCTCCCGGCTGTAACCGAAAGTATTTACAATCGCATCATTGACCATGGTGATAACGCCCTTGTCGTCGCTGACAATAATTCCGTCAAGCGTCGACCGGATTACATTTTCAAAAAAGGTTTTTGTCTCACGGATCGCGTTCTCGGCTTTTTTTCTGGCGCTGATATCGCGAATAATGGCACTGAAATAGTACAACTCGTCCATCACCCAAAACGAAAGGGCGATATCAATGGGAAAGCGGCTGCCGTCCTTTCTTCGGGCCTCCCCTTCAAAAACTTTCCCGAAAACTTCCGAACCCCCTTCTTTCATGAGCGCCCGGCGGCCTTCCGGCTCCCGGCGGGCATACTCTTCCGTCATAATCAGGGTCATGGGCTGGCCCACCGCCTCGGCCTGTTCGTATCCGAACAGTTTGACCGCAGCCTTGTTCCAGTAGACGATACAACCGTTTTCATCCGTGGTAACGATGGCATCGGTGGACGATTCGGCAATGGCCCGAAAACGCTCCTCACTCTTTTGCAGCTCCTGCGCCGACTGTTTCTGCGCGGTCACATCCTGAAGGATCCCGCAGACCCGGACCGGTTCGCCATCGGCATTGAAATCGAACCTGGCCTGGGATACGATATGGTGAATATTTTCCTGTCTGTCGATAATGCGGTATTCGGCGTATTGGATATTGTCGTCTTCAGCCTGCTCATGAATTGTACGGGTCAGCGCCTCCAGGTCATCCGGGTGCACAAAGCGCAAATAATTTTCCATGGTCGGCTCAAACTCGCCCGGACGGCATCCCAGCACCCGGTAAACTTCATCGGTACAGAAATTTTCTCCGGTTCGCAAATTCCGCTCCCAGCAGCCCACATGGGCCATCTCCTGGGAATCGTTCAAAAACTGGACCAGGCGAATCCTTTTGGCGTTTTCATCTTCGAGCTTGATCAGGAAAATAAAGGTAAAAAACAGGGGAATAAACAGAAGCTCCAGGTAATCTTCGATATAATCAAAATAATTTGTAGTCCCCGAATGTTCCAAAAAATTAAAAAAACTAACCACCACATAAATCAGCAGGGCCAGGCAAAGAAAAAAACGGGGATAAAAAGGGGACCCCGCAAAAATCCTGCTGCGAACAGTCGAAACAAAGGCCATTAACAGCAGGCAGAAAGCCATCAGATCAATAACAGGAATAACGTTCATTTCCTGCGCTCCTCAGAGGATTTTTCGGATTTCTGCATATTTGTACAGGCATAGCAAAAACAGAACCCGAACAGCGCGTAGCAGGTATGCTCCAGAAGGTTGAAAATGTCATGCCACAACACCCCTTCGATCACGGTAAAGAGGTAGGCCAGCAGCAGCATGAGATATCCGGCCTTAAACATTTTGAAATCAAAAGTTCTGATAGGCCTCACCAGTACCGGCAGCAGAAACAGCGCGATGATTCCGAAAAAAAGGTTGATCACTTCACCGGCACATAACATACAGACCTCCTGTAAGCGCGACTGGACAAAAAAGAAATATTATTCCGCAATCATTTAATAACAGATATGCCGGCACCTGACAACCCGGCACAACCAAACCGGTATGGATCCGGCTGTTTCGTTTCCGTGTTCCGAAAAAAAAGTTTTACGAGGCGACAACTGTCAACCGGCAGCTCGCAGCAGGGCCTCCAGTTTGATCTTGCCGTTTTTTTGCACCGATACCCCGTGCCCGGTCAGAATCGCGTCAAACTTAAAGTCGCGTAATCTATACAGGTTTTCGACCGCTGCATCATAGTCCATACAAAACGGCTTCATCGGAAGGTTCAGTTCATCCAGGCCCATTTTCGGATTCATTTTATTTCTGCCGAGCAGGCAGTCCCCGGATAAAAGAATCTCATCATTTACCAGCAGCCCGATACTGCCCGGCGTATGACCAGGCAGATGGATGACCCGGACATCCGCCGCCACATACTCCCCATCCGCAAGGCATCTGTCCACACGGCAGGTCTCCAGCTGCACATGCTGCCGGACATCTTCGGGAATCCGGTCCGGAAACGGGATTTCTTTTTTTCCCTCGACAAACGGAATATCCGCCGGATGCATGGCCGCAGGCACGCCCAGCATTTTTTTTAGCTCCTTCAGGTTGCCGGCATGGTCTCCGTGCCAGTGAGTACAGACAATCAGATCGATATGGATATTTTCCCTTTGCAGAAAACCGGTAATGGCGGCCAGCGAGCCCTGTTTCAATTCCTTGCGCAAAGCCTGGTCCGCAAAGACAAATCCGCCCTCTGACAGGTAAGCCATCATCCGGTCCGGAATGGGCCGCGAACCGGTATCAACCAGGATGGTTTTGTTTCCTTTTATGACAAAAACCTTGGTATAGCCGGTATGAAGTTCAGAGACATTAGCGAAGGTGCTCAAAAGAAATTTCCTTTCCTGAGGTTTTTATTTATATCGAGTAATGAACAATCATGGCGAATGCGACCGGCCTGAAAGATCACGGTGCGGTTAACACCGGCCGGACCGTTATGCCTAAAAAAGGACGAAAACCGAGACGCGGCCGTGCGCGAATATAACGATCGGCGGAAGACTGTCCGCCAAAACCTAAAACCAGGCCAGCGGAGATGCTTTTAAAACCTTACGGTCTGCGCGGGGCTTGCCTCGCCCCTTTGCCCCCTGATAACTGAAATGAAACGGTTGAGGTTCTGAAGGTCAAGCGGGACAGACGCCCAGCCATTCACAGGCCTTTTCCGTATCCGCAAACAGGTCGAACAGCAGATGGTTTCTCCTGGCCATGTTCAGTCCGGGTTCAAATATTGATGCAAAAGACCCGCCGACAACATAGGCAATCATCAGTTCACAGCCGCCCGAATCGAGATGTTTTCCATAGATATCCTCTATTTCGAGAATATATAACGCTTTTTCCGTTGCTTCGGCATTCCCTTCAATTTTTCGGCAGTCAATCACAACCTTGACCAGCCCGGACTGGCGACAGGCTGTTACTATTTTTAAAAATTCATCGATGGATTCCTGCAGGCAATAGGATCCCGAAAGAATATCTTCGATAAATTCATCATGCTGAACTATTCTGGACACAAGCCCCATCTCTTCACCTTTTTTTTACGACAGGTCCGTATCCATTGCATTTATCCACAAAGCATCAATTCCCGATTGAACCTGTTTCTGTTTTTAATTAACAGAATTTATCGGCCTTTGCCACAATCGGCAAAAAAAATAAACGCTTGAAAAGACAGGAGGATAGAAAGGAACACCCCCCCTTCAAAAGCGGGTCACCGTTTTTTTTACGGAATCAATCTTAAGAAACGCTTACCGGGGAAGGTCATAACCAAAGCGGTGAAACTCCCAGGCATACATCTCGCGCACAATTTTTTCGACCGGGAATCGTACATAAAAAAGGTCGAAAGCAGTTTGTCAAAAGGATTTCTGACCACAATAAACTTGAAATAGGCATCCCAGATCTTCGTTCCGATGTGATTTCCAATTTTTCCGGCGGACATATGGTTGTACCAGACCGGAACCGTCTTCAAGAAAATACTGTTCCTAAATGTTTCGTTGTATGATATTCTGGAATACTTACATGATGATTTATATCATCAATATGAAAACGTATCGGGAAACTGCATGAAAGCACTGAAGACCGCTGGAATCATCATCGCCTGTACGACGGTTGTCCTGTTGGCCTCACCGACCCCACCAAGTTTGATCGCAGGCGGCATTGCTGTAGCCATCGGCGAGCTGATCCGTTTATGGGCAACCGGCCACCTGACCCGCAATCAGGAAGTGACCACCTCCGGCCCTTATGCCTATGTCCGCGACCCGCTCTATCTGGGGCGGCTGTTTCTGATTACCGGGTTCTGCATTATGGCCTGGGGATACGCCCTGCTGCTTTTGCCTGTCGGGCTGGCCGTCTTTTTCCTGAATTACATGCCCCGAAAATACAGAAAAGAGATGCGCCGGCTGGAAAACCTGTTTGGAGAAACCTATACCCATTATGCGGCTTACACCCGCAGCCTGGTGCCAGGGCTGAAGCCCTACCCCCGGGCCAGTACCCGGCGCTGGAGTCTGACCCTTTGTCTGAAAGAAAACCGGGAGCCGTATTTCATCCTGATCATTGCGGCAGTTTTTTCAGGAATCCTCTTTAAATATTTTACCTGAATCCGTTAACTGTTTTCCGAACCGCCAAGCCAATGCAAGGGACCTCTTTCAAACACCTGATAACTTTTTCCGTGGCGCTGGCCGTCCTGCTGGCCCTTTCCGCATGCAGCCCGCATGCCTACCTGGCCGTCAGAAACCTGTCCGCCGACGCAAGCGGCATCGCCATTACGGAAACCGCCTACGGTCCGGACAGGCTGCAGACTGTGACACGATATGTCCGGAAAGGCATCGTTCCGGATACATCCGGGGCCGTTGTTTTTATTCACGGCGGCGGCTGGCAGGGGGGGGACAAGGACATCTGGCACAAGCACTGCCTGGATCTGCCCCGGACTTTCCGCTGTAATATTTATAACATCAATTACCGGCTCGGATCGATCAGAAATGCCGTAACCGACTGTGAGACTTATATCCGCAACCTCAAAAAAGACCATCAAAAGATCGTTGCCATCGGTTTTTCCGCCGGCGGCCATATTTCGCTCTGTCTGGCGGAAAAGCGCCTGATCGACGGTGCGGTAACATTCGCCGCCCCTACCGATCTGACCGGTAACAACTCCACCCCGCTTCTCGATTACTATTTGAAAAAAGGACAGCTGAAAGCAAAAGCCCTGAAAAAGTATTCCCCGCTTTACCTGTGCAGGAATTCCGGTTCAAAGGTACCCGTCTACCTGGTCCACAGTACCGGCGATTCCATTGTTCCGATCGCCCAGGCCCGGGACTACTTCCGGTGCAAACAGCACACCACAGACATCACCCTGCGCCAGGCCGAAGGCGAACACGGGTTTCAGTTTGCCATGACCAGCAAACAAAACAGAGCCATCTGGGAAGCGGGGGTCAAGCCCTTTATCCGGAAAATATTTGATTAGAAAAAACGGGCCAACGGCATGTCTTCGGCAACAGTTAAAAAGACCAGAGATAAAACAAAAAATATTTTTATTCTATCCTTCTGTGAAACACCCTTATTTTAAAAAGGAAAATGGGCCTGTCCGGAGCAGAGAAAACCATTTTCAAATAGTTGATCAGCGTATCAACATCGATGCCCCCTCAACGGTATGCCGGCGAATATGTTTTTCAGTATCTATCTGCATGGAAATGTTCATCTGCCCGATCCTCTTCTTTGCAAAATTTATAATCGGATAATCTACCCCCCCTCCGGGCGCTGAACCACACCCGGCCGGCACGCAAAACTTTCCGGAAAAGAACCTTCGGAATTAAAACACGGCCATATCTTCACCGCAGCATATCCAGCTACCGTTAAAAACAATAACATCAGGCAATTGATTTATTACAGAAAATGGTGCTCTGTTTTATTGACATGGCTGTCATATCCTTCGAAAACATCCAGTCCGAGAAAACAACCGATTTTTTGCCACTTGTCCGGATCTTCAAGTCTTCCGACATACAGAGCTTCGGAGGAATGCCTGCGAAAAAAGCACCGGACCTCCCGGGTATGATCCTGATAAAGTTTTTTGTAATGGTCTGCTTGACTGCGGAAATTCATTGTTTTCAAAGGATCCGGCCGGCTTTCCGAGGCCTGATCAGATTTTCCGGCAGCCAGCAGTTTCAAATACTCCTGTTCCCGGTCATAAATAGTGACATGGATCCTGCTCAGCCGGTCATACCGCCCGAAATGATTTTGCATCGACCGAAACCAGGCCTCCGGATCCCTTTCAAGGAGAATAAATTTTGCATCCGGGAAACGGCGGTACAGAACCTCGTAAAACCCCGGGAAAAACCAGGGCGAATCTTCAAAAGCATTGGCCGCCCTGAAATCCAGGGATGAAAAGATTTTATCATAGCGACCATCATACCATAACTGCGACCAGCTGTTTCTCTGGGAAACCCGCCACCCGGCCCGCCGGTAACCGTGGTCCGATAAAAACTTCCCGACGGATGTCGTCCCCGATTTCTGCATGGAAAGACAAAAAACCTTTTTATCTCTACAGTAAAGAACGGCTTTAATAATTTTTTTCAACCTGTTAATCTGATTTTTCACTGAGTCCTTTACAAATTTTCAACCTAAAATGGAAAATTATTCGCACAAAAAACCAAAAATACAGACTGTTTTATATTAGCCCTGCAGCGGACAAATATCAACAGCGAAGCGAAAATATTAGCCGGGCCGCCGATACCTTTGTCCTGCCGCGGCCCATCCAGTTTGAGCTTTTACCCGCTTCAAACCGGCGTTGAGCCGCTCACACTTAAACAGCCTCTCCCCTGAAATTTTCAATCCGGGAATCAAACTCTCCCATTCCATTCATCAAAAAAGCGTTTCAGATACGCTTCCATGTAAGCGTGCCGTGACGCTGCCATTTCTTTGCCGGTCGCGGTGAGCATGGCATCTTTCAGCCTTAACAATTTTTCATAAAAATGATTTATGGAAGTGGATTTTTTATTTTTATATGCTTCACGCGTGATCGCTGCATTCGGCAAAATTTCAGGATTGTGCATTTCCTGTCTAAAAAACCCGCCGAAAGCAAATGTCCGGGCGATCCCGATCGCGCCCAGTGCATCCAGGCGGTCGGCATCACTGACAATTTTCGCCTCTACGGTTAAGAGCTTACCGGGTCGTTCCGGAGAGTTTAAAGATTTCATAAATGACAGGTTGGTCACAATATTCAGGATAAGATCGATCTGTTTTCGCGGAACAGCAATCCCGAGCAGCCACTTTTCAATAATTTTTCCGCCGATATCTTCATCACCGTCGTGAAACTTGTAGTCTCCCACATCATGCAAAAGGGCCGCGGCTTCAACAATAAACAGGTCCGCTTTTTCCTCCTTTGCGATATGCAGTGCCGTCTGCCGCACCCGGTGGCAATGCCACCAGTCATGCCCCGTGCTTTCCTCAGCAAAGTAATCTTTCACCAGAGCTTCGATCTCTTTTATTTTTTGCCCCTTATTCATGCGGATACCTTCCCAACCGCTGCCCTGAACTGCCGGATTTATTTTTTTCTCATGTTAATCCCTGCTAATCATTTTTGGGGGTAAGAACTATAAACAGGAGGCGTTTGGGTGTCAATAAATAGATTACCCCAAGATGTGGAGGGGACGGGTTTTTCGGCAAAAATTGATGCCGCGTCTTACATGGATTCATACCCCGGAACGGAAATGCACGCCTGCAGAAAACACATGGCGGAAAAGCCCGCCCCTCGGCTCGATCCGTTTTCAGGCTCTGAACAGTGTGAGTCTGTGTTCATCACCATTATCTCAGATGGGGTTTGCCGCAAGCGGAGCCCTCACATGGATCGCCCAGGTATAGCCCCCTGTCTCCAGGGTCACCATGGTGCCGCTCACCCAGTAAGCAACCGGATAGGTGCTCGTATCCTGCCATGCCACGTATACATCTCCGTCAGCCACGCCTATGCCGCTTGTAATGACGCTGTACGAACCGTCACTGATATCAGTACGCTGGCCGTTCTTCCAGTAACAGCCAATGGTTGAACCCGCAGACGGCAGGTAACTTCCGGACACGTACACATTGCCATCGGTGACGGATATATCTGTTGCCATGGCAAGATCACCTTCATACAGAATAACACGCATACCGTTCTTCCAGTACTCTGCCCGCTCGCTGTTATCCGGCATCACCACTCTCACAGACACATATACATCGCCTTCATAGACAGCCACGGCGGTCGCTCTTGTCTTCGCTTTTCCGGCAACAAGGTCTACCCTGGCCTGGTTCACCCAGTAGCAGGCAACATGTTCACTGCTGCTGTTCTCATAGCTGCCCGCGATATACACAATGCCGTTGCTCACGCAGATATCTTCCGCATACAGGTTCGTTCCAGTCACTGTCATGCTCGTGGCATCGTCCTGCCAGCAGTAAAGGTACTCACGGTTCAGTGTGGTCCCTGCGGTATATATTGTCCCATCTTTAACGCATACGGCATAGGCCCTTGAGTTGTTCGGCGCGGCAATAGTGCTGAGCTCCCCGTTTTTCCAGTAGCAGGCCAGCTCTCCTCCCGAGGTAATGCTGCCGGCGGTATACACATCAGTACCCTGGACATCGATGTCCATCACCATTGCGGAATAATCGGGGCTCAGGTCAACACGCTCCCCATCCACCCAGTATGCCGCCTTGGTACCGACCGTACCTGCCACATAGACCCTGCCTGTGCAACTGTCACAGCCGGCTAACAGAAAAACAGCTGTTATCAGGGCTGCAGCAAATCGTACAATTCTCATACCTGCACCTCTTCTTCACGTGAAAATGGCTTGCCGACCTCTTGCGCAATGTTTAGTTATTGGTGTTTTTGACCATACCCTGTCGTAAATAGAGAGTCAATCGCAATTTTTACTCTACTCTGCCCTAAGCGCAGATGTGCTCTCCTCTGCAGAAATAGGGGGTGCTTATATTCCAAGATGTGGAAAAATTGCCGCCAAACCACAATCTCCGTCACCTGCCAGTGTGGGTTCAGAAAACTGCCGGGTCTCAGAAAGGTATTATATTAACCGGCTCATCGGTTTTTGCCTGCCTTATTCCAGGTCGGTGTCAAAGGGATCGTCAGAATTACAGTCATCACCGAAGCATAAAATCCGGCTTTCCGGACAATCGATATAAATAAAGGGCTCCGCTCTATTCCACCCCTATTGCTATTCTTTATTCACTATTTCAAAGAATATAAGCGGTCACCGATCATTTACTTGGCACAGACTTTGCTCTGTATCTGTGATGAGAAAGGATTGTTGCCTTTATGCCCATTGATGAAACCAACATCGTAGGGCAGAATCCTCCGGAGCCCCGGAAGCATTCCGCCCAAAAAACCGAAGCCCAGGAAGACTTTTCAAAGATCCTGAAAAGGTCTCAATCCCCTGTTCATACAGTGGAAAAGGGGGATACCCTGTGGAACATTGTGCGCGAAAAACTGTTTCTTTCCCCGGAGCGCATCAGCAACACGCGAATTGCCAACAACGTCCGGAAAATTGTTGATTTTAACCGCATAAAAACACCCGATCTGATCTATCCCGGCCAGAAATTCGACCTTCAGCCCATGCTCAGCACCCTGAAAAAAGTCCCTGAAACAATCTCGGACCCGCCGCCGGAGAAACCAGCAGACACGGTCATGGACAAACCAGTTGATCAGGCACCGGAACAGCCGTCAACCGCTGAACCGACTGAGGCTGAAATCCCTCCGGTTCCTCCGGAAGAATCGACGGACACCGCCCCGGTTGACAGCGAAATCCCCCCCGCGCCTTTGGCCGCGGAAACCGATGCTTCCCGTCAGATAATTGACGCCAAAACGGCGAAAGAAACGGTGAAACCGGCTGAAGAACCGAAAGAACCCGAAAAAATCACTCCGCCGGGAACCCTTTCCGAACAGATGGCCAAATACAAGATCGACCAGCTCATGGCCGAACCGGGCGGTGATTTCTACAGCCGCAACGGCGGTAACGTCTACGTGCGCCCGGCCTATGACCAGAGCGAATTCAAGGGGCGGGTCAACAAAGATCTGTCGGATGCCGGTGAAAACATCATCCGTCTGCTCGAGGACATCACCAGGGGATCGGTCCGGAACTATATCGGCCCGGGCGGAGAGGCCCTGGCGTACCGGAAGCTTGGCCTGTTCGACGCTTTGGGAAATTTCATGAAGAATGTATCCAGCGGACTCAGCTTCGGCGCCTACGTTCCGGAAGGGGAGGAAAAACCCGAAGGCAGTCTGGAACGGGTAAAACATTTTTTCAGCAAAATTTTCAGGGAAGGCCTGCTGCAGGACCTGGGCGGCAGCACCACCGGCGCCGTGGTCTCCGGACTCAGGCATTCCGTGCTGGCGGCAATCAACGCCCTTGAAGTCGTCCCCGACGCCACGATCGGCAACATCGAGGCCGGCAGAAAACTGACCACCGATGTCTTTGACAACGGCCAGGTCGTGGTCAGCTATTTGACCGATGTGATCCCGGGTGGCGAAGCCTGGTTCCGGGTCAATACCGCCGGCAGCAACAAAGAGGGATGGATACCGCCGGTTTACCTTAACTTTAAAACATCCGAACAGGGCATCGATGATCCCCGCTGGGCCACCATCCGCAATACCCCTTTCCGGAAAACCATCGAAAGCATGGGCGCGCTGATTTCGGACGCCGCGCTCCTGGGTATGGTGAATATCAAACCGTAACCGTCCGGTACGGTTCTACCTGTAGTATTTCACAAAATGGTATAATTTCAGATTTTTTTGCCGTCCATCAACCGATGGCACAACAGAGGATTAAACCTCTGTATTTTGCCCTTTGCGCAATGGACCAGAGCATTATTATTTTTCTTTAGCCACTCATATGGCTGATGGGGCAAAAACGTCTGTGGCCGTGTGAGCAGCAGATGCGCCATTTGCTCGTTTTGTAACAGCGAACACATCGCCGCAGAAGATTGAACCTCAGCAGCCGTATACTTTGTAATAACTATAATATTCAGGAAAATGCACTAAACCAGCACCTCCTGAAATATCCGGTTCGCCTTCTTCATGCCGATAAGTTTCGCGATCATCAACCGGGAACCGTCCTTGTCCACAATATCCTGGCAGTACTTCCAGTGGGCTTTGGTCATGACCTTCCGGTATTCCGGATCCGTAATCTTTTCCGCCTTTGTAAACAGATCCAGATACACCTTGAGATAGTCCAGCGCGCAGTTTTTGACATCATCGGCCAATTCGGCGCCGGGCATGGAATAAATCGTGGCATCATGCTGGTAGGGAACCATCCATTCGGGCATTGTCTTTTCCGGGAAATGGGCATACTTTTCCCGGACCGCTTTTAAAGGGCCCATATACTTTTCAAGGTAAGCCGGATCGCGCGACAGCGGCATAAAATTGATGTAGGCCACCATCTTCTTTTTCATCTCGGTAATGTCATAAATAAAAATGGGCAGGTCATAACCGGGGTCCGGGTAAATGGAAAACCCCAGCATATCAAAAGACGGGAACGGCAGGCGAATGCGCATGGAATAGACCTTGCGCACCCACGGTCCTGTCCAGTTATTGCACAAAAGCTCAAACAGTCCGAACAGGTAACGGGTCTTTGCCAGTTCCGGCGGCAGGCCCATGGTTTCCAGCGGGATAACCCCGTTGATTTTTTCCAGTGACTCAGCATAAACACGATTCATAGCAAATCCTCCCTGCATTTATCATTCAAATAAAAGCCCGGTCTTACCGCCCGCTCCGCTCCAGTCGCAGAGTAAGCTAAGCAAAACAAAGTTAAAAATATCAATTCAAAATGCTGTTTTTACGATCTTTGCCCCTGCGGTGAAATTTGAACACATTAGATGACATTAAACAAAAAAATACCGATCATGGTCAGGGCAATAACGGTTTTTCCCACGGCACCGCCCAGAAAACCCACCAGGGTTCCGATCCCGATCCTGAAAGAAGATCGGAAGTCTTTACCTGCAACCATTTCCAGCACAAGCGCACCGACAAACGGGCCGACAATAATTCCGAAAATGCCGCCGGTAAAAAGACCGATCACCGCACCGGCACAGGCCCCGATCATACCCCATTTCCCGGCACCGAACTTTTTGGCGCCGATCATGGACGCCAGATAATCCAGCAGCTGACTGAGAAGGGCCAGAGCGGCCAGCAGCGCGATCACCGCCCAGCTCACCACCGTAAAGCCCGTGTACCACGCATAGACCAGCGCCCCGGTCAGTACCAGCAGCGGTCCCGGCAGAACCGGAACGATACAGCCCGCCAGTCCGGCAAGCATCAAAAGAACCGTAATCGTGATTATTAATGCGGTAACCATATTTTTTCCTGAAAATAAAATCCCGGATCAGCGGATTCAAGAAATCAAATTTCAACCGACACCGAAAGGCGGTCTACCGGCGCAGTTCTCCGCCAGCCACGCCCCCGCCCACCCGGCTGATATGAACCGGAACTTCCGTTCCCATCAGGGAATCCCCACCCTCGAACAGCACCGGAATGTAGTTCCGCGAAAACCCCCTGAGCATTCCGCTGTGTTTGTCGCGCTTTCCTTCAACCAGAACCGCTACTTCCCGGTCAAGATAGCGGGAATAGTATGCCGCCTTCTTTTGGCTGGAAAGGGCTATCAGTTTTTGCACCCGTTTCTTTTTTACGTCATCGGGCACCTGACCGTCAAGTTCTGCGGCAACGGTTCCCTCCCGTCGGGAATAGGGAAACACATGAAGATACGTGCAGGGAAGGCCCGTGATCAGGTCATAAGTATTTGCAAAGCAATTCTCTGTTTCTCCGGGAAATCCCGCGATCACATCGATACCGATATTGATGTCCGGAAGTTTCGCTGACAGTTTCCGGCATAAATCTTTAAAAAAGCCGGGCGTATAGGGCCGTCTCATTCTTTTTAATATTTCCGCATCACCGCTTTGCAGCGAAATGTGCAGGTGGGGACAGATCCGTTCAGACCGGGAAATAAAATCAATCAGATCATTCGAAAACTCTTTCGGTTCAAAGGAGCTGATCCGGATCCGCATTCCGGAAAGCCCGTCATCCGATTCCAGTTTTTCCAGAACAGCCAGAAGACTCGTTTGCGGGACAAGATCCAGACCGTAGGCCCCCAGATGAATACCGGTCAGCACCACCTCTTTGAACCCCTGATCGGCAAATGCATGGATGCGTGAGACAAACGCCTCCGGTGAAAGACTTCTGCTTTTTCCCCGGACCCGGGGCACAATACAATAAGAACACCGCGCATTACAGCCATCCTGCACCTTTAAAAAAGCCCGGGTCCGGTCCATGAATGCCGGGTTGGCCGGCGTTGAAAACCGCTTTTCCAGCATGATATCGCCGACACACCGCTGTGCTTTCCCCGTTGTCAAAAACAGATTTACATGCCTGACAATATCTCTTTTCTCGCGATTCCCGAGAACCATGACCCTTTCGGAAATGTTTTCCAGGTCCGCCGCCGACTTCTGCGCGTAACAGCCGGCGGCAATGACCCGGCCGCCGGACGATGATTTGAGACATTTTCGAATTTGCTGGCGGGACTGGGCCTCGGTTTTGTGCGTAACAACACAGGTATTCACGATACAGATGTCGGCTTGATCCGCGGAAGAGCTGATTTCATAACCGCTGTTTTTGAGACTTTCCGCCATGGCCGCGGAATCGCATTGATTGACCTTGCAGCCCAGGGTTGAAATAAAAACCTTGATATTGCTGTTTTGCATAACAGTTCACCAAGCAACGGACAATGACGTGGTTATTCACTCTCTGCGAAACCCTTTCATCCTTCAGGGATAATCATCGCCATAAGCGTGCACAGCGCTGATAATTGAGGGGCAAAGGACCACTCCGCAAGCGACCGCGCCTCAAATCCCGGATACCGGCGAGGACGGCACTTTGCGCGAACGGTCTTTATCAAAGAGGATCCCGCTATCTTATCAACTCCGCCATCACCAGATAATGTTCAAAATATCTGCCCGGTTACAAAATCAGGTTCACCAGCGCATCTTCGGTCCGGTACCCTTCTTTTTGGGCAATCACATCCAGATGAAGCGTTGCCAGATGCTCAACCGCAAACACCGGCGGGCTTTCCATCTCCCGGAAATCCAGCATCTTGAGATAATGCCGGCACCGCTTGCACAGCATCACCCGGTAGCGGGCATCATTTTCCGGCATAAAATATTCCAGGTCCTGCTGCACCACAGTTTCACAAAAAGGGCACTTGATTCGGGCATAAGGCCATTCCATGGAACAGCCGGCACAAACCAGATAGCGCCGCCCCTCTTCCCCCCTTAAATCGGCCATTGAGGGATAACTGCCGCACACCGGACAGGTCCCTCCGGTCCAGTTCGCTTCGGTAACCGCAGAACGGATCCCTTCACAATACTTTTCCCAAAAAGGTTTTAAAGCTTCATTGACCGAAAACAACAGAACATCTTTTCCCTTTTCAACTGACGCGATATATCCTTCCGCCTCTTCCGAACAGATTTTGTCAAAAAAAACATCAAAACTTCCGGCCAGCTGAAGTGTCTCTTTCACATAGGCGACCGCATCCGCATTATTCACCGCCATGATATCCAGCAGCGTTCTGAAATAATTTTCCAAAAGCGTCGGGTCCGGGGCAAAGCTTGTCCGGTCCGCAACGGGGAACCCCTCCTTTAAACGAAGGCGGATGCCGTCTTTGTCCGGATAGGTTTTGACCGCGGCAATCTTTTTCCTGACCTTTTCTTTTTCAATAAATATTTTTTCAAACAGGACAAATATGTCTTTATAGCCCTCTTTTTCGGCTTTTAATGCTGCAAGGTGTTCGCCTGCGGTTTTATGTGTTGTCATTTTCCTGTCACTTTCCCTGAGACCTTTTTACGTGGTAACGGCTTTTCCGTCACCTTAAATTCATTATTGATTGGATTTTTCAGAATAAAAAGTTAAACTGTTGACATTGAATTAACCGGTTCAGGTTATCATACCAGTAAACGGGCTCATTGAAAAAGTATTTATTTTTATGATCACATGAATGGTTGAACATGTTTTCCCCGAAATCCTGAACCCTGAAACCATTGAATTTTTTTGAAAGTTTCAAATGTACCCGAACCGAAAATCCTGTTTTCAGCTTATGGACCGGTATCACATGCTGCCCCATATCAAGGACCACTCCGTCATGGTCGCTGAGGCCGCCGTGACCATTGCCCGGGAACTGAATAAAAACGGCCTGAACCTGCATATCGATCTGATCGAAGCCTCAGCCCTTTTACATGATATCACCAAAACCCGCAGCATCGAAACCGGCGAGAATCATTCCCGGACCGGCGGGAAACTCCTGCGGCAGCTGGGACAGCCGAGAATTGCCGAAATGGTGGAACAGCATGTCCTTCCCGACAGGATCGAGGGAACCGTATCGGAAGAAGAGGTCCTCTGTTACGCCGATAAACGGGTGCTTCATGACGAAATCGTCAGCCTGGAAAAACGTTTTGCATATCTGGTGGCGCGGTATGGCCAAAACGAAGAAAAAATCGGTTATATTAATAAAACAAAGAAAAAACTGATATTAATTGAAAAAAGAATTATGGAAAATATTACATCTTCAGAATTTAATATAAATAAAATCGTCAAATAATATTTGACCTATTATGCTTGACAATACTTTTTATTTTAATAAAATACACAAAAAATGCTTCCTAAATGCTCACTCTGACAACAGGAGAAAAACATGGACATCAAAGAACTGGTTACCCGTATTGTCAAGGCTCTCGTGGAATACCCGGATGAAGTCAATGTGTCGGAAATCCAGAGCGAAACAACTTCTGTCATCGAATTGAGAGTACACAGTTCGGACATCGGAAAAGTCATCGGCAAACAGGGGCGTACGGCAAAAGCGATCAGGAACATTTTAGGAGCGGTTTCAGCAAAACTCAATAAACGCTTTATTCTTGAAATAATCGAGTAAGGACTGATTCTGCAAAAAAATTATCGTTACACCGGCATTTTAAAAAATGCCTTCTAACCTTTTGTATTTTCTATATAATTTCTATATTTTTCCGCACGGCGCGCTGCCATTCGTCCAAACATCCTGTTTTGATTGACACATAATTTTCATTCACATATAATAATAAGTTGACCTTAATATTATTTCCCTGATAACCCATAATGATCTGTGTACCGATTATTGCCGAAACGACTGAACAGGCCCTGAAAGATATGGCCCGGGCCGAGGCCTTTGCCGATCTGATCGAGATACGGGCGGACTATATTCGCAACCCTGATCTGGGAAAAATACTTGGGGCCAAAAACAAACCCGTCATTGTCACCGTTACCCCGAAAAAAGAAAACGGGAATTTCACCGGCACGGAACCGGAAAGAACCGCCCTGTTACGCCAGGCCGTGGATCTGGGCGCCGATTATATCGATATCAGCATCAACTGCCCGGAGCTTGGAACCCTGATCGAATACTGCCGGGACACAAAATCGATCGTATCCTACCACAATTACCGGGAAACCCCGGCGGACATTCCCGATACATTAAAAAAGCTGGAAAGCACCGGTGCCGATATCATCAAAATAGCCACCTTTGCCAACAAACTGAGCGATTGCCTGAAAATATTCGACCTGATCCGCAATAGCCGCAAGGATATTATTGCTCTGTGCATGGGAGAAAAAGGAGAACTGTCCAGAATCCTGGGGCCGGTCTACGGGTCGTTTTTAACCTTCGGCAGTCTGGAAACGGGTCTGGAGTCCGCACCCGGGCAAATCCCGGCACAGGTTTTAAAGGACATCTACAGGGTGGACCGGGAACCGGGCTTTGACCTGTACGGATTAATTGGCAATCCGGTCAGCAAAAGCAGGGGCTATATTCTCTTTAACTCCCTGTTCAGGCAGTACGGTCTCAACAGCCTCTACCTTAATTTTCTGGTGGATGATATCGATGATTTTACCCGCTATTTCCAGGGCATGCTTTCCGGATTCAGTATTACCATGCCCCTCAAGCAGGACCTGATGTATATACTGAATGACATCGCCCCCGAAGCGGAAAAAATCGGCGCCATCAATACCATTGTCAAAGATAAAGGACTGATCACAGGGTACAACACGGACATTAATGGTGTTATCGACCCGCTGCTGGAAAGAACACCCATTAAGGATAAGCGGGTCACCCTGCTCGGCGCCGGCGGCGCTGCCCGGGCCGCGGCCGTGGGCATTCTGCGCAAAGGCGGTCGGCTGACCATTCTGAACCGAACGGTGTCCAAAGCAGAAGCCCTGGCCGGGGAGCTGGGCTGTGACTTCGGGCCTTTGTCGGACTTTGAAACGCTGAAAACAGACATTCTGATCAACATGACCGCTGTGGGCATGTTTCCGAATGTTGACCAAACACCGGTGGATACGGTTCCGGTAAAAGACATGGTGGTCTTTGACGGTATCTATAACCCGGAAAAAACAAAACTTTTAACTGAAGCAGAGAAAAACGGCTGCGTCATCATTCCGGGAATAAACATGTTTATCCATCAGGCCGCGGAACAGTTCAGGCTCTGGACCGGCATCGAACCGGACACGGATCAAATGAAAAAAATCCTGGATGATTTTTCCGCCAAAAAAACACATGAGCAAAACCCGGATTCAGAGAACTGGGGTTAAACCGAAATAACATTCATACGGACTTACCCTTGCTGCTGAAAATCACCAAAACTGAAAAACTGAACGGCGAAATCACGATTCCGGCGTCAAAGTCGCACACGATCCGGGCCGTGATCATCGCCGCTCTGGCCGAAGGCTGCTCTACTCTTGAAAATCCGCTTTTTTCAGAGGACACCCGGGCGGCGATTCACGCCTGTGAAAGCCTGGGCGCCAAAATCCGGCAACAGGACCGGACCTTGATTATCGATGGGTTCGGAAGATCCCCGCACCAGCCGGAAACGGTTCTAGACATGCACAATTCCGGCACATCCACCAACCTGGTCATGGGGCTTCTGGCCGGACTGGGCATGACAGCCGGTATCACCGGTGACGCCTCGCTCCAGACCCGGCCGGTCAAATCTCTGGCTATTGCCCTGAACAGCCTGGGCTGCACCGTAACTTTTGAAAAAAACAACGGCTGCCCGCCCCTGACCCTCTCGGGAAAACTGACCGGCGGAAAAGTCACCGTCGATGCGGCCAAATCATCACAGTATGTCTCCAGCCTTCTGCTGGCCTGCCCCCTGGCGGAAAAAGACACGGAAATCCTGGTTCAAAACCCGACGGAACTGCCGTATATCGAAATGACCGTCAACTGGCTGAAGGCACAGAACATTCGCTACGAACGCGACGGCTACAACTACTTTAAAATATTCGGCAACCAGAAGTTCAGCCCGTTTCAAAAAACAATCCCGGCAGACTGGTCCTCAGCCGCCTTTCCGCTGGGTGCGGCGGCTGTCACCGGTTCCGATGTGCTGGTCAAGGGACTGGACCTGGACGATGTTCAGGGCGACAAGGCGATTGTCGAATATTTAACAGACATGGGCGCCGATATTCGGGTGGAACAAAACGGCATTCGAATCAGGGGATCGGAGCTTGAAGGAAAAACCCTCGACATCAATGCCACCCCGGACGCCCTGCCCGTCCTTTCCGTGATCGGCTGCCTGGCCAGGGATGAAACCCGGCTGGTCAATGTTGCCCAGGCGCGGGTCAAGGAAACCGACCGGATACGGGTGATGGCCAAAGAGCTTCAGAAAATGGGCGCGCACATCGAAGAGCTGGCGGACGGACTGATCATTAAAAAGAGCCGTCTCCGGGCGGCCGCCCTGAACGGACATCATGATCACCGGGTAGTCATGGCTCTGTCCATCGCCGGCATGAAAACCGGCGGTGAAACCGTTATCGATACGGCCGAGGCCGTATCGGTCACCTACCCCGATTATATAAACACCATGAGTCAATTAGGCGCAAAATTTACTTTAATAAAGGAGGTCAATTAACATGCTCGGCAATACTTTTGGAAGACTGTTTAGAGTAACCGCATGCGGTGAAAGTTACGGTATCGGCAAAGGCAGCGGACTGTCCGTCATCATTGACGGTGTCCCCCCGGGACTTGCCCTGACAGATGCCATGATCCAGGCGGAGATGGACAAAAGACGGCCCGGTGTGGGCAAGCTCAATTCTCCCCGCAAGGAAACGGACCAGTGCCACATTTTTGCAGGCATGGGGCAGGACGGCGTCACCACGGGGGCGCCCGTGGGCATTATTATTTACAACGTCGATACCCAGGAGGTTCATATTGACCAGTACCGTGACTACCGGGATCTGTGCCGTCCGGGGCATGCGACCTACTGTTTTTATACCAAATACGGCATCGCCCAGGACTGGTGCGGTGCCGGCCGTTCCTCCGGCCGGGAAACGGTCGGCCGTGTGGCCGGCGGCGCCGTGGCCAAGCATATTCTCGAAAAAGAAGGGATCGAACTGCTTTGCTATACTGTCCAGTGCATGGACATCAAGGCCAACCCCATGACCTTTGAAGAGGCCAAAGCCGGATACCGGAAAAATGAAATCAACTGCCCGGATCCGGACGCCGCGGAAAAAATGGAAAAGCGGGTCCTGGAAATCAAAGATGAAGGGGAAACTGCCGGCGGCATCCTGGAAATGCGGATCAAGGGCGTTCCCGCGGGGCTCGGCGAACCGGTCTTTGACAAAATCAGCGCCCTCTTGGGTCACGCCCTGCTTTCGATCGGCGCCATCAAGGGCATCGAGTTCGGCGCCGGATTCGGCGTGGGCAATATGAAAGGATCGGAATGCAATGATGCGTTCACGAAAAAAGCTGACGGGAAGATCGGCTTTCAAACCAACAATGCCGGCGGGATCCTGGGCGGCATCACCAATGGCAATGAAATCGTGATTCGCCTGGCGGTCAAACCGACACCGACCGTCAGTGTCAAGCAGGACAGCGTGAACATGGACAAGATGGAAATCGAAGTGCTGGAGCCGATTACCCGCCGGGACCCGACCCTGCTGGGCAGGATCTACGCGGTGGCCGAAGCCATGGCCGCCATGACCATGGTGGACGCCCTGATGATGGCCCGCGGGTATGACAGCGTCTGCACCGCGAACAATAAATGGCGGGAAATTTAAAAGGCCTCATTGGGAACAGGGATAACTGAAAGCAAAATCCCTGTCCACCGGCCACCCCTTTAGACCCAAAACGCGCAGACAATGAGGCCTGCTGAAAAGCAGGCCTTTTGTCTGCATCGACATCCAGCCGCCCTCGGACTATATTTTTTACAGCCAAAAGGACATTATTATTAACTATTGTAATACCCTCGGTATTAAAATTATCAAAAAAGAAGTTTTGAAACTCTTCCTCCCCATACAAAATGTTATACGAACATTTGGCAACAAAGAACACGCCCGAAACAACAATGCAAAAAAAACGGCCCCTCACAAAGAGCACCCGTTATCTGATCGCTTTATGGATTCTCCTCATTATTCTTCACTATGCAGGATCCGTATGGAGAGACACGCCTCTGATTATCGCCGATGAAATCGGGTACCTGGCAAATGCGCGCTATCTTGCCGGCGTGTCCCAGATGCCTTCCATGCGCTTCATGGCATTTTACCATTTTGGCTACTCATTATTTATCATCCCCGCCCTATGGCTGATTTCCGATTTGTCTTTAATGTACAAAACAGTGATGCTGATAAACAGCTTGCTTATTTCCTCGCTTTTTTTTGCTCTGTATATGATTCTTCGGGAACTGACGGAAATTCAAAAAGGTCACGCCATGGCCATTGCCTTTGTGTCCTGTCTGTATCCGTCTTTTTTAATACAGGCTTATTTTGCCTGGTCTGAAAATGCGTTTATTCCTGTTTTTGCTTTTATGGTACTGGGCTTCATTCACCTCCTGAAAAAAAAGAATATCTCGATGGGCATTGTTTGGGGTTTTTCCGTCGGATTTTTATACACGATTCACGGCAGGGCTTTGAGCGTGATTGCGGTGGCACTGATATATCTGATGGTTCTGGGCATCATGAAAAAACTGCCCAATTTGACCGTATGTTGTTCCATGGCGACAGTGATATCAGTTTATCTCCTGACAATTTTTGTAAACCGTCACCTTCTTACTGCTGGATGGTTGCACAGTGGGTTTGATATCCTGAAATATTTAAGCCAGCTGGCTTCCGTTAAAGGTATAAAAAATTTCTTTGCTGTGGGAATGGCACAGTGCCTGTATCTGTCCCTGGCGACCTACGGTCTCTTCATTTTAGGCCTGTTTTATGTGATCAATTCAACAAAACAAACAATCCTTAATAGAAGCAAAACAGCTCAAATAAAGTTACACACATTTATTTTACTGCTAGGCACGTCCGCCGGCATATTTACCACCTCATGTCTCGGCACCCTGTCCGATATGCCGGCAGAACTTTTCCGCATATCATTATTTCTGCACGGACGCTATAACGACGGATTTGTCGCCTTGTTTCTCATGATCGGTTTATATGTGTTGGTATTTCCTGAAAAGTCCATATCAAATAACAGGACCCGGTTGTGGTTCCCCTTACTGGTTATATCTATTTTTTCGCTGTTGCCTTTATGGCACGATTGTTTCAGCACAGCAACCCCTGCATTTCCTTTAATAGACATTGCAGGCATATATCCGATGGTCAACCTGGTGGGATCAATCAACAAGCTGCCCATCATTTCCCTTTATTTTATCCTGTGTATCCTGTTCATGCATTTTGTTTTTAAATATTCCTTCCGGATAGGTATTGTAACCATTGCCTCTTATTTCATTTTGTTTTACTTATCGAATTTCAGCTGGGTAATGAGTGCCCAGGAAAATCAAAGCCAGGTGCAAGAGGCTTTTGAAACAATCCGTCACGGCAATCATATTCGTCATCTGTCCTATGATATGGCCTATTATCAGCCAGCCGGTTTTTGCTTTTACCAGTACCTGCTTCCCGAAATATCTTTCAATATGTTCAACAGCAAAAAAGGAACTCACCCTCTGTCTGAGTTTGTCTTATCCGGGAATACTACCAAAACGGATTATCCTGGACGGTTTCTTTTAGGTGAAAACAGATACGGTCACAGCTTATGGTATATAGGTAACTGACAAACCCCTATCAAATAAAAAGGCCTGCTATTTAGCAGGCCTTTTGTTCATCGGTATTATTGCATTCCTTATTTGTTCTTGTGCTTGATTTCCTCGTAACGCGCCTTAAAATCAAAAGGCTTGTAGGTCGGGCTTTTTTCATTGTGGCAGGTCCTGCAGCTTTCTTCATCGGGCGCAATCACCAGCCCGGCATCCAGCGCCATCTGCCGCTGTTTGTCCGGGTCCGCTTTCCATTTCTTTTTGTTCATGATCGTGGCTTTGCAGAATTTTTTACCCGGCGCATGGCAGGCCTCGCACTGGATACCGGGCCGTGAAACATCGTTACCGGTGGTATGGCAGACAATACACTCCGGATCCGAGGAATAGTCCTTCTGAGGATCAAGTCCGGCCTGGGTTTTGGCTTCCGCCTTCGCTCCGGGTTTCAGGGTGTCAAAGGCGCCGGCATGTGCTGTTGTCTTCCATTTTTTATAAATCTTCATATGGCACATTCTGCATTTTTTGATGCCAGCATACTCTTCAGCCGTATAAGCAATGAAAGGAAGTCCGAACAGGACCAGTATCAGCGTGGCGTAAATGATCAGTTTCTTCAATATTCTCTCCTTGACAGATGCACTTTTATAACGTGTTTTTTCAAATTAACAAAAGCCTTTTTCCCTGTCAACATATTTACTTAAGTTTTACCCGGCGATCGCTTTATTTTGTTGCATTGCCCCAATACATTTGCTAGTTTTAATAAAATAGTAATCAATCCCGAATCCCTTGCAAACTAAATTCTTTACATGAACACCCAAAAAAAACACGGGCTTTTCCACAGCTTGTGGCAACAAATAATTTCGATCCGGCTGACCGTTACACTGTTGATTCTGCTGTCCATCGTGTGTGTCATCGGAACAGTAGTTCCACAGAACGCCCCTGAATCCACTTACCGCGGTCTGTACCAGGAATCCACCTACGTTTTACTGAAAAAGACCGGCTGCACCGACCTGTATCATGCCTGGTGGTTCCTGGCCCTGATGGGTATTTTCAGCGTCAACCTGACCGCCTGCACCCTGCATCGAATTCCCCGGACCAGAAAGCAGCTGTCCCGTTCGGATATGATCATCAGCGAAGCCCGCGCGAGGGAAATGCTCTGCTTTAAAAAATTCACCTTTAATGACGGTTCCCCGGAAAAGGAAAACCAGTTCAAGGCCGTTCTGGAAAAACGGGTGGGAAAAACATTCCTGAAAAAAGATGCGCACCAAACCGCTTTTTTTGCTGAAAAAGGCCGCCTGTCACCGCTGGCCTTTTACCTGACCCATGCCGGCATTCTGGTTATTATTATCGGGGTGCTCATCGGCACCCTGGGCTACAGGGGCTACATTCAGCTCTATGAGGGAGAAACCAAAAACAGAGTCATGCTCCGGGATGTTCGCGGCAGTGTTGAGATTCCCTTTGCCATTCGCTGCAATGAATTTGCGATCCATTTTTATGAGAATAATATGCCCAAGGACTACAAAAGCGAACTGACGGTTCTTGAAAACGGCAGGGAAGTCCTGACCAAAACCATCGAGGTCAATGATCCACTGTTTTACCGGGGCATTCGGTTCTACCAGTCCAGTTACGGTACCGGCAGCAGTAAAAATGCCGAAGTCCTGGTCCGGGTCGACCCACTGGATGGAACGCCGGGCAGCAGCTACCGGGTAAAAGTCGGTGATACTTTTTCGATCAAGGGGACCGGAGACCGGGCCCGGATTGACCGCCTGATTCCGGATTTCAGTATCGATGACCAGGGGCGTTACTTTTCAAAATCCGATCAGCCCGACAATCCCGCCATTTTGATTACGGTTCTGCCGGAAACCGGGAAATCCTACCGTCTGTGGTCTTTTGCCAAATTTCCGGATTTTCATAAAAAAGAGGGCCGTAAATACGATTTTCAATTTGCAAACTTTTATCCCACCTATTTTACCGGTCTTCAGGTCACCAAGGATCCGGGCGTGATGACCGTCTGGGTGGGCTGCCTGATCATGACCATCGGCATTTACCTGGCTTTTTTCACGTCACACCGCAGGGTCTGGCTGATTCTGACCCGCAACGGAAACAGTATCCGGGCTTTTGTCTCAGGGACAACCACCAAAAACAGAAGCGCTTTCGCCGAATCTTTTAACACCCTTTTTGAAGAACTGCAAACAACAGGAAAATCAAAATGCTGAGTTCCACATTTCTCGGGATAACCACCTTTGTCTATTTTTTATGCATGGTTCTTTATTTCAGTTTTCTCTTTTTCAGAAACAGCCGGTTTGCAAAAATCATCACCGCCGTTGTCCTGACCGGCCTGGCATTCAACACGGCGGGTCTGGGCCTGCGCTGGTACGAATCTTATAAAATCGGATTCGGGCACATTCCGCTGTCCAACATGTACGAATCCCTGGTTTCCCTGTCCTGGACAATCGTTCTGCTCTATCTGGTGATTGAACTGCGCTACAAGGTCAAAACCCTGGGGGTTCTGGTATTCCCTATCGTTTCCATAGCCATGGCCTATGCCTCATTATCCCCGGATGTGAACACGGAAATTCAACCGCTGATTCCGGCCCTGCAGAGCAACTGGCTCACCTACCACGTCATGACCTGTTTTGTGGGCTATGCCGCCTTTGCCGTGTCTTTCGGCACCAGTATCGTCTACCTGGTCAAATCGGGAAAAACAGCCTCCGGCAAAGAGGAATTCCTGCCGGACTTAAAGACCCTGGATGAAATTATTTATAAGACCATTGCCATCGGTTTTCTGCTGCTGGGCATTGGTATTATTACCGGTGCGGTCTGGGCCAATTATGCCTGGGGAAGTTACTGGAGCTGGGACCCGAAAGAGACCTGGTCCCTGATTACCTGGTTTATCTACGCGGCCTTTATTCATGCACGCCTCACGCGCGGCTGGCGGGGCAAGCGGGCGGCCATCATTTCCATCGCAGGATTCTGCTGCGTGCTGTTCACTTTTCTGGGCGTCAACTATCTGCTCGCCGGTCTTCACAGCTACGCATAAATCGTTCCCGGAGTATCATCCGTTGGCCACACACCGGCCGCCCGGTACCGGCGGCGCCCGGCGCAGATAAATAATGCAGTTCCCGCGTCTGGCCGCCTCGATAAATCCCCTGCGCCGCACAAACCGGCGCAAATGATTTACCCGCCGGACACCAAGGACGCCCGGATGATATTCCACCAGAAGTTTATCCAGTCCGGAAAAGTCCACGTACTTGAGCAAACCACCCTCACTCCCCTGAATATCCATGATCAAAAAAGTGGGCCGGCGTTTTCGCAACTCATCATTCAGCGGCCGAACCGGAACACGGCAGGCCATATCCCGCGCCGTCCGGCGCCGGGTGGAAGAACGGTTGAACTGCGGGCAGATATAAAATGTCTGCACACCGGCGAATTGATCCAGCATACAGAATTCCATGGTCGGCGACACGTGGTTCAACACAAAGTTTTCCCGGACCGGCGGCGCCATCGCCGGATTGCCTTCAAAACTGAAAACACGGTCGGAACCGATCCGCTGTGCAATAAAAATGGCCACCATACCGATACCGCCGCCCAGTTCCAGCACAATATCTTCCGGACTCAGAAATTCCGCGATCAGTTTTCTTTCATTACTGGTATGGCGTCCGGAAACCAGGCGCTCGATCGATTCATTTGTAAGCGATTCATGAAGACAAAGTTTTATGCCGCCCCGGGTCACAACACTTCCGCGCGCATACGTACCCGAAGATTCGGCCGCGGACCGGTTTTTTTTCGGCGGATACAGACAGCGATGCAGAAACCGGGCCAATTCACGGGTCACCGGTGTCAGGCGGGCCAGCGTCTGTCCGGCCGTTCCCAGCAGGGCTTTTACGTCCCACCAAAATGAGCGCGCGGCATACCGCATTGAAGCAACCGTGAATTTCTAATTTATTCAGGATTATTTAATGGCCAGAAACCCCTCAAAGCAGGCATATTTGAAAAACGTCATCACATCCACAAATCCGGCCCGTTTTAAAAGGTCCCGGTTGCCCTGGGTCGAAAACGGTTCCAGCACGCCCTTCAGACTTCGGGCCTTGCCGACAATTTCATCCCCGGTATATCCCCGGCTGACCTTGTAGTCCTGGTATAAAAGCGTCATCATATCATGAAAGCGCGCATCCGGCGCCCGCACCTTCTCAAACAGAACAAAAGCACCGCCCCAGCGCAGGGACCGGTAGATCCGGCAAATCACCTCCTGGCGAAAACGGGGCCGGACAAACTGCATGGTCAGATAGGAAACAAAAAAATCGGCATCCGCAAAATCAAAATCGGCAAGATCCCCCTCAACAATTTCAACGGACGAGAAATCGGCACAGCAGCGCTTTGCCCGGGCAACCATCTCCTTTTCACAGTCAATGCCGATCACACGAACCGATTTTTCTCCGGCCCGCCGGGCAATTGCCCGGGTTAAGGTCCCGGTTGAACATCCCAGGTCGTAGGCGAACGCGCCGTCATACAGAAAAAATTCGGAAAGCCGGGTAATCAGTTCGTGGCTCGCCTTGTAAAAAGGCACCGAACGTTCGATGTGCGCATCAAAATTTGCAACCGCATCCCCGGAAAACGTCCAGTTTGCATTTTCCGCCGAGATCGCGTCCCCGACCCTTTCCGTATTTTTCAAATGGCGCATACGCCCCGGCTCCTTTACAAAGGTTACTCCCTGCAGCAACAAGCTACGGGATTTTTCGGCAGACCAGATTGTTTATTCCGGAAACATGTCGCGCATAGCGGGATCGGTTCGATTCCGGCTATAGACCTTTGTTACCAGAAAATAAAATAGCACATAATTTCCATGAAAGAAACGGTGATTTGACCGGTATGCGGGTCCCGCATTCCCGGGCCAAAAAAAAGCCCGGCCATTTCAGGCCGGGCTTTTCTAAATTTCCCCGCAAACCGCTGCTGATTAATGCTTCCCTGCCGCTTTCCGCTTGGAAGCCTTGAGCGCATTAATGACCTGCTCCTTTTTGGCTTCCCGTTTAATATGCGTCGCCAGGTTGCAATCTCCGGTGCGCCACTTCAGCTTCGGTTCCGGCGCCAGCAGGCAGTATTTTTTACCTTCAATCTCAACAATTTTTTCACAGCCTTCACACTGTTCAACAATTTCATAGCAGGTGCCGCCGTTATAGGTACAGCCGTTCTTGCTCATGAAAAAGCATTCGGTTCCCTTTTTCGTCGTGGTGCAAATCATGTTTCCTACTCCTTTCATTCCGTAAAATTGAGCAACTGCCGGTCAAACGGCAATTTATGAGTCCCGCAACCAAATTGATTAATATAACACCGATCCCATTGAAAGACAACCGTTTTTTCAAAACCTTTACGGCCCGATACGTTCCATCAGGGCTCCGCTTGAAATATCGTCCATCAGGTTCTCAATCTCGACCGCCAGTTCAGGCCCGGCACCTTGCCGGATTTGGGCAAGGCAGTTCAGAATACGGATCTTCTGCATCGCGTTAAGGTCCGCCGAAAGGCCGAACAGGCTTTTCAATATATTGGGGAAAACCGCTCCGACAATATCCTTTATCTCGGTCGCCAGATCCGGGTCCCTGCGGACAATCTGCATAATTTCAGGGCTGTACCGATAATATGAATCGACATAACCACTCCCCGCGGAACTCCTTTCCATGACCATGTCCCGGTAACTTCTCAATAATGGTATTCTCCCGCTTCTCAGGCCCAGCAGGTCTTCAATAAAACAGTCGCCGGGTTCATCAACACTTGCCGAACCGTCATAGAGAACCAGATTCACCTCTTTTACTGCGCCGGTATACAGGTCCACGGACTTGGACGCGCTGTGATAACCTGTTTTTTGCGCCCTCAGGGTAAAAGATCCGGCCGACGTCTGAAAAGTGTATATTCCGCCGGTATCCGAACGGGTCCCGCCGCCGGTAGTGGTGGAGATGTCCGCATCTTCAATGCCGCCACCGTTCGCACCGGCCAGAACCTTGCCGAACAGAACACCGGTACCGGCCGTCGATGTTGAAACACTCGCACTTCTGGAAACCGCCCGGCTGCCGCCGGAGGTCCGGGCGGAGACGGGAACGCTAATCTCGTACTTCCATATTCCGGCAGCCGCATTATAAATAAAGCCCACATCTTCCGACCCGGTCAGGGTAAAAACATACGGCTCAGCAACATAACTCGGATTCTCCGAATCGTCGGAAGGTTCATAGACCTTCAGGGTCAGATTTCCTCCGGAACTGGAATAGGTCAGAATCAGGGTCTGTCCGTCAAAATCGTTGCGCACATACTCAATTTCGGAACCGGACACCACCTCGTAAATCTCACTGACAATATCCAGGGTAATGACCTGCTGCACCGTTACCCCGTTGGCATCGGTGATGGTAATAACAATTTCCTTGAGACCCGGCGACGTATCCGCGGGCACGGTATAATCGATAGTATAGGTCTCCCCGGCCCCGGAACGCGCACCGGCTCTCCTGACCGTCCCGGACATGTTCTGAATCCCGCCGCCCAGCGAACGCAGGTCCGCCGTCACCGAGGTGACGGCCCCGTCCCCGGGGCTGACACTGGCACCAAGAGTCACCGGCGTTGTGCCGTCCGGTACCATATACGGCGGGGACACCTCCGCACTCACCTCCGGCGGGCTGAAAGCGTCAGTAATGCTGAAGTTCTGAACAGCATCGAACCGAAGGCCTGCCAGTCTGGCGCTCGGCGGATCAAAGGTCACTCCGGTCTTGACCGGAACGATATAATAGGTGCCGCCTGGAATAAGGTTAGCAAAAGTATAATCTTCGCCCTGGTCAACGGTCATCGCCCCCACAGAGGTCCCTGAAAGAACGACCTCAATGTCCGTAACATCCTCTCCGCCGTTGATTGTTCCCGAAATCTGAACATTCGTGGTATTGGCGCCGATCCCGTAAATATCCCCCTCACTCGAAACGACATAGACCACCCGGTTTCCGCCGATCGCCAGGCCGGACAGACGGTCAAAACTGTTCTCCGGTTCTTCCGGGCAGAGCGTGTATGCCTGGCCGATTCTGCGCAGGTCATTACCATAAGCATGGATATCATTTCCGGTGCGCACGTATATCCGGTAAACACTGCCGTTGCCCTCAACCTTACCGCCGTCGATCACCGGCGGAGAGGTGATCGGCGTCAGGTATTCCAGCGCTGCTATCGGATCTGAAAACAGGGCCTCGAAAAAACCGGCAATGTCCGGCAGAACTTTTTCAAACAGAATGCTTTCCATGCTCACCACCGGCACCCCGCGGACCAGGCTGCCATCGGCCGGATCGATACAGTACAGCTCCCCGGCAATACCGCCGATATACAGATAACCGTCACTCCCCACCGCCGGCGCGGAGAGAAATATTGATGGAATCATATCCGCCATTCCCGTAACCTCGAAAGCAACCGAACCGACCAGATTCACCGCCCCGCGCAAATTGGCCGGAACAGGATATATCGGATAATAGGACCAGGCTTCGGTGAGCTGATTGCGACTGTTGAGAAAATAGGCCTTCAGACACGAGATCCGCCAGGAGGCCATGTCCGAGAAATCATAGGCGTAAAACGAGGTGTCCAGGGCGGTAAAATAAACGCTGGACCCGTCCGCCCCGATCACCGGCGGAGAAGTGATCTCCCAGCAATAGTCGAGCAGTACTTCATCAATCAGTCCCCCGCTTCGATTGAAAGCAGACAGTTTATACCCGTTCATGTCGTCGCCGGAAGTGATATACACATTCCCGGACCGGTCAATGGCCGGGGCCTGATGGTCAATCCCCCAGACCGGCTGCTGCCACAGAATCCCGCCACCGGCATTCAGGCAGAAAAGCGTTCCCGCATAGCTGCCGTCCGAAGCGGCCACGAAAATCCGGCCGTCCGAGGTGACAATCGGGGAAGAGCGCACCCGGGTTCCCAGGAGCTTTTTCCAGACCAGGCTTTTGGTGACGGGATCGATCGCGTAGAGATACCCGTCATCAGCGCCCACATACAACCGGTTTTCAGCCGCCACCGCCGGCGTGGAATAGACCTGGCCGCCGGCCTGGAAAATTGGAACAGGAGACGAACCGTCAAGGGGCACCTGGTAGATATTTCTGTTGGTGGATCCCACGTAAATTCTGCGGCCGTAGCCGACCACCGGCGAAGAGGCCGCGCCGCTTACCGGTGTCTTCAGAAGCTGGCGGTTGAGTCGTACAGGGCCGGGCAGGGAGGTCGAACCCTTCTGGGAAAAATCGTGCTGGTACATGGGCCAGGGCGCCGTGTCGATCCCGGCGAAAGCGGTCAAAGGAATCAGGCAACCCAGGGTTAAAGCAAGCAAAAAAGCTTTCGATAATCTCATGCGGATGTCTCCCCGTATTATTGATTTTATAAGCAGCATTAAAAGTTCATACTTAAGTCTTAGATAAATAGACGGTAAAAGTAAAGACTTCTTCTGCCGATAATTTAAAAAATAAAATTTTACTTATAAAAATGAAATAATACAAGAAAAAACATTAAAAATGCCTGTCCGCAATCCGAATCACTTTCCTGGCATAGTGGGGAGAACCGCTTTTTTTGCCGCAGTTGTAGGCGCTGAGACCGCCGGTCAACCCGTACCGTTTGATATAGTAGCGTAGAATCGAAGAACCCGCTTCTATATTTTTATACGGGTTCCGCAGCGTGTGGGGATCATACTGCCATATCCCGGGCATCACCTGGGTAAGCCCCATGGCGCCTTTGCTGCTCACCGCCTCACTGTCCGCACTGGACTCCACCACGATCAGGGCGGCCAGGATATTCGGTGAAACAAGCTCATCACTGCACTGATAGATTTTGTGGGCATATCTGAACAGGGTCAACTCATCCAGCGCCGGATTGTACTTTCTCAGAAGTCCTGCTGTTTTTTTCAGGCCGGGATAAAGCTTTTTGCGCAGATCGATCTCCGCCTCAAGTTTTGCCTTCAAATCTGTAATATCCGCCTCAACCTTTTTCAGGGATTTCCGCTCCTCATTCATCCAGAGCGTCAAAATACACGAGGTAACCACATTAAAAGTGATGGCTGCAAACATGATAACAAGAATCGTATTATTGAATAATTTCTTATTCATCTCAATAACCTCTTTTTTATAAAAATAAATCCTAAATTTAAATCCATTTAAAAATATGAAATATATATATATTAATATATAATATATTTTATAAAATTATTTTAACATTATTAACAATTAATTATATGGTATCCACATATAAAAGTCAATAATATTATAAATGAGGCGGAGACAAAATAATATTGCGTTAAATATCGAAAACACCGGTTTCATGGAAACAGAAATTCAGATGCACCGGTAACCGGCAGGTCATGAAAAAATCTTTTATTCAAGGGCTGTTCCGGAATTCAGTAAAAGGAAAATTTGAAGAAGGATATAACCGACCGGTTGGCGAATTGCGGCCGCCGGCCGAAGGGATCAGGGCCCCACGGAAATGACCGGTTTCCGGCAAACAATAAAGCATGCCCGGCGGATGCAACGCAACAATGGGCAATGAGACGGGAGGTGGGTATACCGCAGCCGGCCATTTTAGGGAAACCGGCCAAAGGCCTGAAATCCCCGGGGCCTACTGCGGTTGAATCTCTTCTTCTTCGGCCAGGGGGAGGGCCGGCGGATCAAAAACCTGTTCATCCGTGATCATCTGACATTTTCCTTCAAACAACACCCCTTCTGCGATGATCAGGCTGCCGGTTTTGATGTCGCCCTTCAGTTTACCGTTTGTGGTTATCTCGAGCTTGGCTTTCGCCGTAATATGGCCGTTGACCGTACCGCTCAGTACAACACTGTCCGCGATGATATCCGCATCCACCCGGCCCTTTTCACCGACGATGACACTGCCTTCACAGATAATTTTTCCCCGGACAATACCGTCTACACAGACACTTTCCTTGGAATTCAATGATCCCTCAAAAATGGTTCCCGGACCGATGATCGTGTCCAGCCGGTTCATATCCACATCTTTTTTAAAAACACCCATGAAACCTCTCCATTTAATTAAGTCATTGAAATGCGGCGCCCGGCTTTTCAGGGGCAGGCAAAATCAATCGTCAGAGCCGTTCAGCGACACACTCTCCAGACCGAGCAGACTACGGACAGCCGATGCTTCTTTCTGAATTTTTTCCACACTTCTTGACGCCGCCGCAACCTGTGCTTTTTCCGCCTCGAGCTGAAGATATTTTCGGTTCAGCTGAATATTTTCACGATACTTTAAAGCGCCCAGCACACCGGTAACAAGAAGCATCAGGCAGAGCAGAAATACGCTGTACAACAGTTTCCGGTTTATCGAAAACCGCCGCTGTTTTCCGGTTCCTGAACTGATCACCAGGAACGAGATCCTGTCTTTCATCAAATCCCCGCAATTTTTATTTTTTAATCATACTGCGCGCAGCAAGCGACAGGATATCCCGGTAGACAGGCTTGCTTAATCCGGGCATATGGTGCTTGACTTCGAACCGGGGTTCGGCATATGCGCGACATGTTCCGGTCAAACCGCTATTTTTTAAAATTTTAATCTTTTCTCATTTAATCCATAAATGAAAATGTTGTCAAGCACAATTATATCCGCTATTGAATTTGCGGTTTTAATTGTGGTATAAGGAGAAAACAATATCGGGGAGAATTCCAATGAAAGCAGGTGTCCTTCTTTCTGGATCCGGCGTAATGGACGGCAGTGAAATTCAAGAAGCAGTACTGACACTGCTGCACCTGGACATGACCGGAGCTGAAACCATATGCCTGGCACCGAATGACCGCCAGACCAGAGTTGTCGATCATGTTTCAAATGCTGTCTCCAAAAACAGCGAGCGGAATATCCTGATCGAGTCGGCCCGAATCGCAAGAGGAGATATCAGGGATATCGCATCCGTGAGCGCGGACCAGCTGGATGTGCTGGTCCTGCCGGGAGGGTTCGGTGCCGCCGTGAACCTGTGCAGTTTTGCCGATGACGGGCCCGCCTGTATTGTCCGGCCGGATGTTGAACGTCTGATCCTCGACATGGTCGGCACAAAAAAACCCGTCGGTGCGCTGTGCATCGCCCCGGCCCTTCTGGCCCGGGTCCTGGGCGGCAAGGGCCTGAAGGTAAAACTCACCATCGGCAATGATCCGGCAACGGCAAAAGCCATCCATCAGATGGGTGCCATCCACGTGAACTGCCCGGTCCGGGAAGCCGTGATCGACAGAGAGCACAGAGTGGTCACCGCCCCGGCCTACATGCTGGCGCAAAGCATCAGGGAAGTGGACCAGAGCGTTCAAGCGCTGGTGGACGGACTCATGACCTTACGGTAAAACCTCTTAAATTTTGACCCGAATCCGCAAACAGCCCCCGTACACAAAAGGGACTTTGCCCACCGTTGAAAAGCAAAAAGGCTGTTGCGGAACGTCCGTTGTTTCAAACGACCGGCAATGGCCAAAGGACTATCGACAAATCACTTCAGCAAATCTGAAAGCGTCAAAAATTCCCCGTTCAGCCGCTAAAACTTCCGCTGTTTCGCATTCCAAAAAAATATAACTAACTAATATTTCTTGTTTTTTTATTTTGGCACATGATTTGCTTTGTTATGTGGCGGTACGCAAAAAAACAAGCAGGAGCGCCCCATGAAAACCGCCGCCGCCAAATTATACCAGCACCTGTCCGCTGTCTTGCAGTTCGTCTATACCCTGATCCGGGGAATGGACAACCAGATTCTCAGCCAGCATATCCTCAAAATCGGCCAGGCGCAGGAAATGGATATGATTGCCTACCGGGCCTACCAGTGCTTGAAAGACCTGTTTGCCTGCGACCTGTTCGCCCTGGCCCTGTACGATCAGGAAAACGGTAAAAATGTCGACATCTGGATGGAGCCCAAAACGGACAACACCACCATTATTCATCATATTAAAAAGGACTTTTCAAGCCACAACAGCTACTGTAACATTCGTTCCTTTGAAAACCCGCTGACCAAGCCCCGCCCTGATGACAGCCCCATCGAGACATCCCGCATTATTTCTATTCCGGTGATGAACAACCTGTCCAGGGCCGTAATTTATATTATCCCCGGACGCAAAATACTTGCCCATCACCAGCCGCTTCTCACCATGATCGGCAAAATCGTCAGCACCTCGATCAGCGGCCACTTGCGAATCAAAAAACTTGAAAACGCGGCCTTTATCGATCCGCTCACCGGCTGTTATAACCGGCGGGCCTTTGATCAGGCCCTGGATCACGATATAGCTAAAGCAGAGCGCTACGGAACCGATATGTCCATCATCATGTTTGACATCGACCACTTTAAGAAAATAAACGACACCTACGGTCACAGTGCCGGAGATGAGGTGTTAAACGCATTTTCAAAAAACATTACCGCAGCCATCCGCAAAAGTGACTACCTGGCCAGATACGGCGGAGAAGAGTTTGTCCTGGTGCTTCCCGAAACAAAACTGCCCATTGCCCTGGAACTGGCGGAGCGCCTGAGAAAAGCCACCGAAAACATGGACATCCTGTTTAACGGCCAGAGAATCCGGATGACCACAAGTGCGGGCGTCACCGCCTACAAAAAGGGCATGGATAAAAACAGCCTGATTCTGAAAGCGGACAACCTGCTGTATGATGCCAAAAAGCAGGGACGCAACAGGGTCAACCCCAGGCTGCGGCTCTGCCGCAACAGTACCGGAACCGTATAAAATCGAGTAGCTGGGGGTGGTTGCCCGCCCCCGGCTCTCACACCACCCGGCATGCCTGCTAAGCACCAAGGCGGTTTCCTGCGGCAACTTTATGTTC
>Ga0272441_10002106_pt1 | contig 41142 bp, 39 predicted proteins | sample SSMProp6N_FD_193582 | JGI IMG/M metagenome (GOLD analysis project Ga0272441, IMG submission 193582) | Marine sediment archaeal communities from Little Sippewissett salt marsh, Falmouth, MA, United States - SSM-Prop-6N | ecosystem: Environmental > Aquatic > Marine > Wetlands > Sediment ...
CGTCGTGGAGAAGATCGAGGAAGAGCTGGCGGAGCTCAGGGAAGCCATCGCAGAGGGGAAGCAGGACCATATAGAGGGGGAGATCGGTGACCTGTTCCTCTCGCTCGTCAATCTGTGCCGGTTTGTTCGGACGAGTCCCGAAGACACCCTCCGCTCTTCACTGGAACGGTTCACCGCGAGATTCTCGTTCATCGAGGAGAGCCTGAAGAATGAGGGCCGCGCTGTGCAGGACGCCACGATGGAAGAGATGGACCTGTTGTGGAACGAGGCGAAGGAAAAAGAAAGGGACAGGTAGTACGCGATGAAGTTTTTTCTCTGCGTCATAGGAATGGTCCTGATCATAGAAGGCCTCCCCTACTTCGCCTTCCCCGAGAAGATCAAGTCGTACCTCCTGAAGGTGTATGACACCCCTGAGGGCACGCTCAGAATCCTGGGGTTGACATCGGTCATAATCGGTCTGCTTCTTGTCTATCTCGGGAAGAGCTGAGGGCTTGAATCATTGATGAACTAACGACGCACAACGGCACGGCGCGCCTGTTCGGTCCGACACAATTCTCTATTGACTTTACAGACCCTTTCTGATTATTTCCCCGGATTCGCCATGAGAACAGAAGATTTTTACTATACCCTCCCGGGGGAACTGATCGCACAGCGGCCCTGTGAACGGAGGGACCATGCACGGATGATGGTGGTTGACCGCAGCCGCGGGACCTTCGAATGCCGGCATTTTTATGAACTGCCTGAATTCCTGGACACCGGCGACCTGCTGGTGATCAACAACTCCCGGGTCATCCCTGCGAAGCTCGCCGGCACGAAGGCCACCGGCGCCACGATAGAGCTGCTCCTTCTCGAAGAGAGGGGGGCACCCGCAACGTGGGAGGTCCTGCTGAGGCCCGCCAAACGGGTCGGAGCGGGGACCAGGATATCCTTCGGCGACCGCTCGTGGGCGGAGATACTGGAACGGGTCTCGGACAAGAAATGGGTCGTTCGTTTTCACACGGAGACCGGCTTCGACACCTTTCTGGAGACATTCGGGAGCGCCCCTCTCCCTCCCTATATCAAGAGGGGAAGGGGAGAAACGCCGGATCCGGTGGACCTGCAGCGGTATCAGACCATCTACGCGAAGACCCCCGGATCGGTCGCCGCCCCCACCGCCGGGCTCCATTTCTCCGAAGAGATCCTGGAGACGCTCCGGGGCAGACAGATCGGCATGGCCGAGGTAACGCTGCACGTGGGATACGGGACATTTCTCCCTGTCGAGACCGAGCGTGTGGAGGACCATGAAATGGAGACCGAGTCTTTCGAGATAGGCGAAGGGGCGGCAGAACAGATCAACGGCGCCGGGAGGATCGTCGCCGTGGGGACCACATCGATACGGACGCTGGAGGCGGCCTCAGATCCGGACGGGAGGGTCCGGCCGGGAAGGGGAAAGACCTCTCTCTTCATATACCCGGGCTACCGCTTCAAGGCGGTGGACCGGGTGCTGACAAATTTTCACCTCCCGGCGTCATCCCTCTTTCTCCTCGTCTGCGCCTTCGCGGGGAGAGATTTGATCCACAGGGCCTATCAGAAGGCCATCGAGGAAAAGTTCCGGTTCTACAGTTATGGCGACTGCATGCTGATACTGTAACAGCATGAAACACGACAGGTCCGATTGAACGATATGAATACAGAGGACACGCATCACGGGCAGGGATCCCCGGCCGACGGATTCGGTTTCACGCTCCTCCATAGGGACAGTGGGTCGGAAGCGCGGCTGGGAAGGATCACTACCCCTCACGGGGTGGTGGACACCCCCGTCTTCATGCCGGTGGGGACCCAGGGGACGGTCAAGTCGCTCACGCCGGAGCGGGTCGCCGACCTGGGAGCGCAGATAGTCCTCGGGAACACCTACCACCTCTATCTGAGACCGGGACACGAACTGATCAGACAGCTGGGAGGGCTGCACACCTTCATGAACTGGGACCGCCCCATCCTGACCGACAGCGGCGGATTCCAGATATACAGCCTGGGGGAACTCAGGAAAATAACGGAGGAGGGGGCGTCGTTTCAATCCCACATCGACGGTTCACGTCACTTCATCACCCCCGAGTCATGCATGGAGATCCAAGGGGCCCTCGGATCGGACATCATGATGTGCCTTGACGAGTGCGTCCCCTACCCCGCTGACTTCGCCTACGCGGAAAGGTCGCTCGCCATGACGCTGCGGTGGGCGAAACGGTGCAAGGATGCCCGGGAGAACGGACGCCAGGCGCTCTTCGGCATATCACAGGGGGGGGAATATGACACCCTGCGCAGGAGAGGGATCGAAGAACTGATGGCGATCGGGTTCGACGGCTATGCCCTGGGGGGGGTGAGCGTCGGGGAGCCCAAGGAGGTGATGCGCGAGATAACCGCCACCTGCACCCCGCTCCTCCCCGCGGAAAAACCGCGATACCTTATGGGGGTTGGGCTTCCGGAGGATATCGTCGAATCCGTTTACCACGGGATCGACATGTTCGACTGCGTGATTCCCACGCGAAACGCACGCAACGGAATGCTGTTTACAAGCACAGGAAAAGTTGTTATAAGAAACGCTCGTTATCGGGGGGATGGTGCGCCTGTTGACAGCGAATGTGACTGCTACACCTGCAGAAACTACTCGCGGGCGTATCTCAGACACCTGTTTGTCGCCGGGGAGATCCTGGCGATCGTTTTGAATACCATCCACAATATCAGGTATTTCATGAATCTGATGCACCGAATCAGAGAGGCGATACGCAACGATAATTACACGGCCTTCAGAGAGGAATTCATGTCCGGGCTGCCGGATGCGGGGCCTGAAAACAATTAAAAACTGCAAGGAGGAACGGATACAATGACCGGTATAGCATACGCGATGGGAGCAGGCGGAGCGGGCGGAGGAGCAGCCCCCGGAGGGGATATGAATTTTATCTTTGTTATGGTCGCCATCTTCGCAATCTTTTATTTTCTTCTGATACGGCCGCAGCAGAAGAAACAGAAAGAGACCAAGGCGATGCTGGACAACCTCGCACACGGGGATATGGTCATCACCGCAGGCGGACTGCATGGAAAGATCACCGCCATTACCGATCAGATCGTGACCCTGGAAATAGCCGACAAGGTAAAGGTAAAGGTCTCGCGGAGCCATATCTCGGGCGTTACGCAGAAGGCAACTGCATAGGGGAGAGCGAAAGGAACACACATGTCGGAAAAAAATATTAAGGCACGAGCCATCGTAACGTTTGTCATCGTTGCAGCCGCATTATTCTTTCTTATGCCTTCCATCACACAGAACCTTCCCTCCATCTGGAAGGACAACACGGACAAGATCCACCTGGGACTCGATCTCCAGGGAGGGATGCACCTGGTTCTGGAGGTAGAAACCGGGAAGGCGATCGAAAGCTCCATGGAACGGATCTCGAACGATCTGAAGGAAGTCCTTATGGAACGGAGGATCCGTTTCAGGCATCTGGACCGGGAAGAAGGAATCTTTACGACCCTTGAGCTGGCGAGCAGGGAAGAGCACGCGCAGTTTGAAAAGGTGCTCAAGAACGAATTCCCCAGCCTTGAGATCAAGTCGACGGAGATAGTCGACGGAAGAGAAAAGGTCTGGCTCAAGATCAATGACAAACAGATCGAGGCGATAGAAAAATTCGCCGTGGAGCAGAGCCTCGAAACCATACGGAACAGGGTGGATGAGTTCGGCGTATCCGAACCGGAGATCATTCCCCAGGGAAAGGATCGCATACTGATCCAGCTCCCCGGGATCAAGGACCCGCAGAGGGCGATCAACCTGATCGGGAAAACAGCCCTCCTCGAGTTCAAGCTCCTGGACGAGGAGCACAGTCTGGATGAAGCCGTGGCCGGGAAGGTCCCCGACGGTGATATCATAGCGTATGGGTATAAAATAGAGAGCCAGACGGGGCGAAGGGTCAAGATCCCGTATCTGATCAAGAGAAAGACCCTCCTGACAGGCGAGGCCCTGGAGGATGCCAAGGTGACCATCAGCAATCGGTTCGGTGAACCGTACGTCTCTTTGAAATTCGATTCCCAGGGGGCACGGGACTTCGACCGGATCACGGCCCAGAATGTCAAGAAACGCCTGGCAATCGTCCTCGACGGCGTGGTCCATTCCGCTCCCGTCATCCAGGAGCGGATCTCGGGAGGCAATGCCCAGATCACCGGAAGCTTCACCATGGAAGAGGCGCACGATCTGGCCATCGTTCTCAGGGCGGGCGCCCTGCCCGCCCCCGTCAGGATCCTGGAACAGAGGACCGTGGGCCCCTCCCTCGGTCAGGACTCCATCGACAAGGGGATCCTCTCCATCATCGTGGGAAGCATCCTGGTCATCCTGTTCATGGTCCTGTACTACAATCTGTCCGGGATCGTCGCGGATATTGCGCTCTTCCTCAACATCATACTGATCATGGGAGCCCTTGCCGCCTTCAGGGCAACGCTGACCCTCCCCGGAATCGCCGGTATCGTTCTTACCATCGGTATGGCCGTGGACGCGAATGTCCTCATATTCGAGAGGATCCGGGAAGAGCTCAGACTGGGCAAATCCCCCCGGGCATCGATAGCGGGGGGATACTCGAAGGCCCTGAGCACCATCGTCGACGCAAATGTGACCACCCTGATCGCCGCCCTGGTACTCTTTCAGTTCGGCACGGGGCCGGTGAAGGGATTCGCGGTCACGCTCAGCATCGGCATCGTATGCAGCATGTTCACCGCCATCTTTGTAACGAGAATTCTTTACGACTATTTCGTATGGGATAGAAACATCAAGAAAATAAGCATATAACGAAAAAGGATAATCCTGACTGGAACGGAGATAGGAATGGAAATTATACGGCCCGGAATCAATATCGACCTTGTCGGAAAGATGAAGATCGCTTTTGTAGCCTCACTGGTTGCGATAATCCTCAGCGTACTGTCCCTGCTGCTGCACGGCGGGCCGAATCTGGGAATCGATTTCGCCGGGGGGACACAGGTACAGATCAAGTTCTCTCAGGAGACGACTGCCGAGGGGATACGGGACTCTCTCCAGACCATCGGTCTCGGAAACAGCATCATCCAGCGCTTCGGTTACCATGCCAACAACGAGTTTCTGATCAAGACGGAGAAATCCAGTTCTGCGCTGGAGGGGCTGTCAAACAAGATGGCGGAGGCGCTGGAGGTATCCTACGGCAAGGAAAACTTTGAGATACGGCGGGTCGAGGTCGTGGGACCGAAGGTGGGCAAGGACCTGAGACAGAAAGGCCTCCTGGCGATGCTCTACGCGGTGATCGGGATACTGATCTATGTCACCTGGAGATTTGAACTGCGCTATGCCGTCGGGGCGATCGCGGCCCTTATCCACGATGTCGTCATCACCGTCGGGGTCTTCTCCCTCCTGGGAAAGGAGTTTACCCTTCCCATCATTGCCGCTCTGCTGACGATTATAGGGTATTCCCTCAATGACACCATTGTCGTATACGACAGGATACGGGAAAATATCAAAGGGGCGCGGAAACAGCCCCTGCCAGAGGTGGTCAATTCGAGTATCAACCAGGTATTGAGCAGGACGGTGCTGACATCGGTCACAACCCTGCTGGTCGTGCTTGCCTTGTTCTTCCTCGGCGGAGCGGTCATCCATGACTTTGCCTTCGCCCTCCTGGTAGGGATACTGGTCGGCACCTATTCCTCCGTGTTTGTGGCCAGTCCCACGGTTCTGGTCTGGGAAACCATCAGTCCTTCAAAGGAAAAGAGGAAACAATAATTTGCCTCTCCTCGAAGCAGCCGGGTTTACAATATTTGTTATCGTATTGTTTGTTGGAATCTTCTCCATCATATTCGGCTTTCCGGGAACGTTCCTGATCCTGGGAGATGTTGTCGTTTACTCCCTGATAACGGGATTCGAGAAGATTGGCCTTAAGATCATCCTCGTCCTTGCTCTGATTTCGCTCCTGGCGGAGGCCGTGGACTTTTTCGTGGGGGTCGCCGGCGCCAGGAGGTACGGTTCCTCCAGGACAGGAGTGATGCTGTCCATCATCGGGGGAATCATCGGGGCCGTCGCGATGGTCCCGATCCTGCTGGGGCTGGGCGCCGTCATCGGCGCCTTTCTCGGGGGCTTTATCGGGGCCTTCCTGGGCGAGTACCTGGAGCAACGGAAGCTGAAACCGGCCCTCAGGGCTGGATATGGGGCCCTGATAGGGAGAATCGCCGGGGTGCTGGTCAAGGGATCTCTGGCGGTCGTGATGATCGTGATAACGATGGCGTCGATCTATTTTTACTGAACATCCCGCGGAAACCGGGCCTTTCAAGAACAGATCTGGAGCAGAGACTGTCATGGGGAAGAACAGAAAGAGCGTCATCAGAGAGTACGCGGAAGCGATCATCATAGCGATACTGATAGCCCTCTTTATCAGGACCTTCGTCGTTCAGGCGTTCAAGATACCCTCCGGCTCGATGAAGCCGACCCTTCAGATAGGAGACCATCTGCTCGTCAACAAGTTCAGCTACGGCATCAAACTCCCCTTCATACGCAAGACGCTGGTGCCCATCGATGATCCGCAGAGGAAAGACATCGTCGTCTTCATCTACCCGGTGGACCGGGAGAAGGATTTTATCAAGAGGGTTGTCGGCGTTGCCGGCGACACAATCGAGATACGGAATAAAAAGATATACCTGAACGGTTCTCCCTATGATGACGGCCACGGCGTCTATGTCGACAGCATGCTGTTTCCTTCGTCGATACAACCGCGCGACAATTTCGGGCCCGTCACGGTCCCGCCCGGAAAGATATTTGTCATGGGAGATAACAGGGATCAGAGCTATGACAGCAGGTTCTGGGGATTCGTGGACCTGAAAGACGTCCTGGGCAAGGCCTTCGTCATATACTGGTCCTGGGACAAGGACAGGAGAAATGTCAGGTGGGGCAGGATGGGCCGCATCCTCCACTAAAACTCCTTGACACATAACACGAACGCTGGTAGATATACCGGAAACCGGTTGAATATTACATATTGCAGTGAAAAGGGTTTTCGATGCTTTTGGATGTTTTAATAGAAAAGGGTGCCAGAAGGCCTTCTCATTTTCATGGGAAGGCCTTTTTTTTGAATGAACCCTCTGTGATCGGAGCATGGGAGGCGGCCAAGGTCCTTTTGCCCGCCCAACCGCTCAAGGGACAGCAGACATGAAAAAGAAAAAGGTGGTTATGGACGCGGAGGGCATCGAACGGTCCCTTACGAGAATAGCCTACGAAATACTGGAACATAACAAGGGTACGGACAACCTTATTATCATCGGCATATGCAAGGGAGGGGTATCACTGGCGGAGAGACTCTGTGAGAAGATATCCGCCATTGAAGGGGCCGAGATCATGTCGGGAACACTCGACATCACGCTCTACCGGGACGACGTCCTGACGACGGGCAAGAGACCGGCAATCGGAGGGACCTATATCCCCTTCCCCCTCGATCACAAGCGGGTTATCCTGGTCGACGATGTCCTCTTTACCGGGAGAACGATACGGGCGGCCATGGACGCGCTCATGGACTTTGGAAGACCCGAGCGGATACAGCTTGCCGTCCTTATCGACAGGGGGCACCGGGAATTCCCGATCAGGGCCGATTTCATAGGCGAAGCCCTCCCATCATCACTGTGGGAAAACATCAGCGTTAATCTTACCGACAACGGGAGCGAGGACGAGGTCGTCATCGAAGAGGGTTGACAGGGTGTGCCCACGGATCAAGGGTGGCAGGGGGGTGTACCCTGTACGGCCGGAGGTTGGATGATACCATGACGGAACTATCGAGAAAGGACATGCTGGAGATACGGGATCTTTCATCGGAAGAGATCGATCTCATACTCAACACCGCCGCATCCTTCAAGGAGATATCGACCAGGACCATCAAGAAGGTCCCCACCCTCAGAGGGAAGACGGTCATCACCCTCTTTTTCGAGGCAAGCACCCGGACGAGGACCTCCTTTGAGATCGCGGCGAAGAGGCTGAGCGCGGACACGATCAACATCTCCGCATCCACCAGCAGCGTGGTAAAAGGCGAGACACTGATCGACACCGCACGCAACCTGGAATCGATGAATCCCGATATCATCGTCATCCGTCACAGCGCCGCCGGCGCGGCGCACATCCTGGCCAGCCTCCTCGAACAATCGATCATCAACGCGGGAGACGGGGCGCATGAACACCCCACCCAGGCCCTCCTCGACATGCTCACCATCCGCGAGAAGAAGGGCTCGATAGAGGGCCTCACGGTCGCCATTGTCGGTGATATCGCCCACAGCCGGGTGGCGCGCTCGAACATATACGGCCTCACGAAAATGGGCGCGAATGTGGTGGTGTGCGGACCGGCAATGATGATCCCGAAGGAAATAGAGCGGATGGACGTTCAGGTCCGTTATGCCATGGACGATGCCCTGCGGGACGCGGACGTGGTCATGATGCTCCGCATGCAGCTTGAGAGACAGGAGAAGGGCCTCTTCCCCTCCCTTCGCGAATACGCACAGCACTTTTCCCTCAACCGGGACAATATCGGGCTGGCAAAGGACGACGTGATCGTCATGCATCCGGGACCGATAAACCGGGGGGTCGAGATCACCCCCGAAATAGCCGACGGTCCCGCTTCCGTTATCCTCGAACAGGTTACCAACGGTGTTGCCGTGAGGATGGCCCTTCTCTATCTCTTGTCAGGAGGAGCGAAATGAAACTGGTACTCAGAGGCGGGAGGGTAATAGACCCCTCGCAGGGCATGGATGCGGTCGCGGACATCCTGATAGAAGGAGGAACAATATCCCGGATTGAAGCGGGTATTTCCCTCTCGAAGGCGGATGCGAAGGATGCCCTGCGGGTCGTCGACCTGAACGGCGCGGTCGTGGCGCCCGGCCTGATCGATATGCATGTTCACCTGCGTGAACCGGGCTTTGAGTACAAGGAGACGGTTCATACGGGGAGCGAAGCAGCGGTGGCAGGGGGATTTGCCTCCGTCGCCTGTATGGCGAACACCGATCCGGTCAATGATACCCGTTCCGTGACGGAATTTATACTGAAACAGGCCCGGCTTGCCGCGATGGCACAGGTATATCCCGTCGCGGCGATCAGCAGGGGACAGGCCGGAGAGGTCCTCACCGAATTCGGCGACCTCAAGAGCGCCGGGGCCGTGGCTTTCTCCGATGACGGAAATCCGGTCGCGGACAGCGGGTTGATGCGGCACGCCCTCGAATACGCCGCCGCCTTCGATATGCCCGTGATATCACACTGTGAGGACCAGGGGCTGTCGTCGGGCGGCCTGATGAACGAAGGATTCGTATCGACACAGCTGGGTCTCCCGGGGATCCCTACCATCGCGGAAGATATCATGGTGGCGAGGGATATCGACCTTGCCCGTTTCACCGGAACCTCGCTGCACATCGCCCATGTGAGCACGGCCGGCTCCGTCCGGGCCGTCAGAGAGGCCAAGGCCGCGGGGGTGAGCGTGACGGCGGAGACGGCGCCCCACTACTTCACCCTGACCGACGAGGCGCTCAGGGGCTTTTCCACACACTTCAAGATGTACCCGCCCCTGCGGGGCGCGAGCGATGTCGAAGCGATCAAAGAGGGTCTGCGAGACGGCACGATCGATGTAATAGCCAGCGATCATGCCCCCCATTCATCCGTTGAGAAGGATGTCGAATTCGTGTACGCCGCAAACGGAATCATCGGTCTGGAGACCTCCCTTGCCGTCTCTCTGAAGCTGGTCCACGACGGCACCCTGACCCTGCAGCAACTGATCGAAAAGATGAGCGTCAATCCCGCACGCATCCTGAAGATACCGAAGGGTTCTCTGGCACCGGGCTGCGATGCCGATATCACCGTCATCGACCCGGACCGGGTGTGGACGGTCGACGCGGGCGCATTCCGCTCAAAGGGACGCAACTGTCCCTTTGACGGATGGGACCTCACGGGGAAGGCGATCGTGACCATCGTCGGCGGAGAGATCAAATACGCGGATCCCGGGGTGAAGATCTAGATCTCGAGGCGTTCACCCTGCCCCTCTTCCCGGATTTCACATCGACAGAGGTCTGTTGCGTTGAGTCCGTCCCTGCCGTATCCTGCTGGCAACGGGGGGGCTTCTTTTCTATTTCGCCCTTGCCCTTCCTTCTAAGACGTGGTAATAAGAGCAAGTTTTGATTTTTTAATGGGTATGTGCCATGAAGAAACAACGGGAAGAAGAGATACCGCATCTCGGTCAGCTCAAGAAGTGGATCCGCCTGAACAGGGAGTTCGACATCATCGACCTCTTTTCGGAGCTCCACCCGGCCGACATCGCCGATCTCATCGACAACCTCGGTGAACAGGAAAAGATCCGCCTCTTTTCTCTCCTCGATGTGGAGAAGGCATCCGATGTTATCCCTGAGTTGAGCGATGCCTCACGTGAACAGATCCTCGAAGACATATCGGACAAGAAGCTCACGGAGATCATCGACGAGATGGACTCGGATGATGCGGCGGACGTCATCGCCGAGCTCCCCGAGGACCAGGCGCGGGCTATCCTGGAGGGGATAGAACCCGAAGAATCACAGGACCTCAAAAACCTCCTGAAGTACGAAGAGGACACGGCCGGCGGTATCATGCAGTCGGAGCTGGTCTCGGTTTCCTCCGATTCCACGATCAACGGCGCCCTGCATGCCGTGGTGCAGGCCTCGGACGAGATCGAAAACGTATACAACGTATTCGTCGTGGACAGGGACAACGTCCTCGTCGGCGCCATTCCCCTCCAGAAACTGATTACATCCAGGCGGAACAGTCCCGCCATCGAGGCCATCGACAAGACCATCCCCTCGGTTCAGACAGACGTCGATCAGGAAGAGGTCGCGCGGATGTTCGAGAAGTATGACCTCGTCTCGCTCCCCGTCGTGGATACCGGCAATCACCTCCTGGGGCGGATCACGGTGGACGATATCGTCGACGTCATGGAGGAGGAGACATCGGAGGATATCTACCGCATAGCCGGTCTGGACGAGGATGACAATGTCTTCAACGAGCCGATGGAATCCGTCAAGAGGAGGCTCCCCTGGCTCTATTTCAACCTCCTGACGGCCCTTGTTTCGGCGCTGGTTATCGGCTTTTTCGAAGATACCATACAGGTGGTCATCGCCCTTGCTGTCTTCATGCCGGTGGTGGCGGCTATCGGCGGAAATGCCGGGAGTCAGACGCTGACCCTGATCGTCAGGGGGATGGCCCTCGGCGAAGTCACCTTTGAGAATTCACGAAAAGCGCTCTACAAACAGATCGTCGTGGGGATCGTCAACGGCCTGGCGGTCGGTGTTGTCATCGGTATGATAGCCTATCTCTGGAAAGGGATGCCCGTCCTGGGGGTGATTCTCGGCCTCGCCATGATCATCAATGTCTTCGTGGGCACCCTGATAGGGACCCTGATCCCGCTTTCTCTGAAGTGGATGAAGGCCGATCCCGCCCTGGGTTCACATATCTTCGTGACCGCCTTCACGGACGCGTTCGGGTTTTTCTCCTTCCTGGGTCTCGCGACCATCTTTTTGAAACTGCTGGTATGAGAAGACCTCCCCACAAGACGCCGGCCTTTGTCCTCCATTTTCTCAACTACGGAGAGTCAGACCGTATCGTCACGCTCTTCACCAGGGACTTCGGCAAGATCAAGGGGATCGCCAAGGGGGCCCGGCGGAGCAGGAAGCGTTTCGCCAACGCCATCGAGCCCTTCTCCCACGTCATGCTCCTCTTCTCCCGAAGGGATGAAAACAGCCTCGCCATTATAGAGGGGTGTGACGTCATCAACCACTATCCGGGCATCAGGGCCGATCTGGAAAGGACAATGACCGCGTCATACCTGATCGAACTCGCCGACCGTTTCACGGCGGAGGGGAAGCGAAGCACCGGTACCTTTCAGCTTCTGGAGGATTTCCTTGGTCTTCTGGAGGGGGGAAACGGCCCGGAGGAGACGACACGGTTCTTCGAACTGCGCCTGCTCAGGCTCTCGGGCTACGAGCCGGTGTTGGAGCGGTGTATCCTCTGCAATACGCCCCTGGATGAAATCGATGCCGTTTCCTTCGACGCGGCGCGGGGCGGCATCCGGTGTTCGAACTGCGGACGGGGGAATCAGGACTGCATCCCCGTATCCACCGGGACCATCAAGACGCTCCTGATGGGGAAGAAGATCGAAACGGACCGGATAGGGCGTCTGATCCTGTCGGAGAATGCCTTGAGGGAAAGCAACCAGATATTCCGGCACTTTATACGCTATATCCTCGGGAGAGAACCGAAGTCCCTGCGCGTCCTGGATGAGATCAGCGGCATGATGTGATCCGGAGCCTGAAGCTCGATTCCGTCTTGACAGTTTCCCCCCCTTGATGATAGCGTCCCCCTCGTTCAAATACCGTAGCCCAAGGAGGTGAACGTGACCTTTCAGGAACTGATATTCGCCCTGGAAAAGTACTGGGCCGATCAGGGATGCATCGTACAGCAGCCCTATGATATAGAGGTGGGCGCCGGCACCTTCAACCCGGCGACGTTTCTCCGGGCGCTCGGACCGGAGCCGTGGAATGTGGCCTACGTGGAACCCTCGCGCAGGCCGACGGACGGAAGGTACGGGGAAAATCCGAACCGCCTCCAGCACTATTACCAGTACCAGGTCATCATGAAGCCCTCCCCTCTCGATATACAGGACCTGTATCTCAATTCCCTGAAGTCTTTCGGTATCGATCCCCTGGATCACGACATCCGGTTCGTGGAGGACGACTGGGAATCCCCCACCCTCGGCGCCTGGGGACTGGGCTGGGAGGTCTGGCTCGACGGCATGGAGATCACACAGTTCACCTACTTCCAGCAGGTCGGCGGCATCGATCTCAGCCCCATCTGCGTCGAGATCACCTACGGCATAGAACGGATCGCCATGTACATCCAGGAAATCGACAACGTATACGACCTGGAGTGGGGACACGGGATCACATACGGGGATGTCCATCACCGGGGCGAGGTGGATTTTTCGACCTACCAGTTTGAAGAGGCCGACACCGACATGCTCCGGAAACTCTTCGATATGTACGAGGCGGAGTCGATCAAGACCGCCGGGAAGGGCCTCGTCCTCCCCACGTATGATTACTGTCTGAAGTGTTCACATGTATTCAATATCCTGGACGCGCGGGGCGCCATCAGCGTGAACGAGCGGACCAGCTACATCGGCAGGGTGCGGAATCTCGCCCGCCTCAGCGCCGAGGGGTACTCCCGGCAGAGGGAAGAGATGGGATATCCCCTGACCGGAAAGTTCACCAGGAGTTAACGGAGGAGTTATTGTTCTCATGGCAAAGGATCTGTTGTTGGAGATAGGAACGGAAGAGATCCCGGCCGCCTTCCTCCCGAAGGCGCTGAAGGATATGGAGCGGATTATCACCGGGGAGTTTTCCGAAAACCGTATCGGCCACGGCCGGCTACGTACCATGGGAACACCGAGGAGGCTGGTCCTTTCGATCGAGGGCGTGGAGGAGAGGCAGGAGGATCAGATCCTGGAAAAGATGGGGCCTTCGACTGCCGTGGCCTTCGACGATGAGGGGAAACCCACCAAGGCGGCCATCGGATTCGCCCGGGGACAGGGGGTCGAGGTCTCGGAACTGGAGATCGTCGAAACACCCAAGGGAAAACAGATCTGCGCGCGGAAGAAGATCACCGGCGGGGACACGGTCGACATCCTGAAGGAGCTCCTCCCGCGGTTCATTCTCGCGATCCCCTTCCGGAAATCGATGCGCTGGATGGATCTGGGACTGCGCTTTGCGAGACCCGTTCACTGGATACTGGCCCTCTTCGGGGGCACGGTCATCCCCTTCTCGATCGAGAACGTCATCAGCTCGGACACCAGCCGCGGCCACCGGTTCATGGCCCCGGAGCCGTTCACGGTCGAGGGGTTTGAAGACTACCTCAAAAAAACAGAGGAACGATTTGTCATCGCGGACCCGGACCGAAGAAGAACGATCATACAGGATGAGGCCAAAAAAGCCGCCGAGGCTGTCTCCGGCTCCGTCCTCGAAAACGAAGACCTCCTCGAAGAGGTGAGCTTTCTCGTCGAATACCCCTCGGTGGTATGCGGGACCTTCGACAACGAATATCTCGCCCTTCCCAAAGAGGTCCTGACCACCGCCATGATGAAGCATCAGAAATACTTCCCTATCGTCGACAAAAAGGGGGGATTGCTTCCACACTTCATCACCGTCAACAACACCCTGGCCCGGGACCCCTCGGTTGTCGCCCGCGGCAATGAAAAGGTGATACGGGCCCGTCTGGCCGACGCCCGGTTCTTCTTCGAGGAAGACCGCAAGACCCCCCTTACGGACCACCTGGAAAAGCTGAAGGATGTCGTCTTCCACAGCGCCCTCGGCACCTCCTATGAAAAGGTGGAACGGTTCAGAGAGATCGCGAAGAACATCGCGGCCAGGATCGCCTCCTCTTCGGACACCGTTGCCCTGACCGCGACGCTCGCCAAGGCTGACCTTGAAACGCAGATGGTGTATGAATTTCCGGAACTGCAGGGGGTGATGGGGAGGGAATATGCCCTGCTGCAGGGGACAGATCCCGTCGTTGCACAGGCGATCTACGAACATTACCTCCCGACGGCCGCCGGCGGCGATCTCCCCGAAACGGATGAGGGGGCCGTCGTCAGCATCGCCGACAAGATGGATACGATCGTGGGGTTCTTCGGCATCGATCTCGCCCCCACGGGGACGGCCGATCCCTTTGCCCTCAGGAGGCAGGCCCTCGGCATCATCAACATCATCCTGGACAAGAAGTATCCGCTACCGATAGATGAACTGGTCGACACGAGCCTTTCGATCCTCGCTAAAAAGCTGAAGAGGACCCCGGAAGAGACAAAGGCGGATGTCCTCGACTTTTTCAGGGGACGATTTGAAAACCAGCTGATATCGCAGGGGCATCCCTATGACGTGGTGGGTGCCGTTCTGGCGCTCGGAATGTCCGATATCGTCCAGTCCATGAGAAAGATAGAGGCGATGGAGGCCTTCAAGAAACACCCCGATTTCGAACCCCTGGCGATCGCCTTCAAGCGTGTCGTCAACATCCTCAAGGGCTTTGAAGAAGGATCCGTCGATACGTCCCTCTTTGATGCCCCCGCCGAGGAGGACCTCTACCGTGCGTTTGCCGGCATACGGGAGAAGGCGAATACCTGCATAGACAAGGGGAGCTACGCGGAGGCGCTCTCCGAGATGGCACGGCTGAGAAAACCGGTCGACACCTTCTTCGATGAGGTCATGGTAATGGCGGATGACGAGAAGGTACGGTTCAACAGGCTGTCCCTCCTGGAGGAGATGTCCCGCCTCTTCCACCGGATCGCCGATTTTTCCCGGATCGTAACGGAGAGCTGAACGGGCTGCGTGTGCCGGGCCTTTTCTCCGTCCCCGCCCGGGCACGCTTCAACGGAGAAACTTTCCCCTTGACAACTCCCATGATTTAGGGTTATAAGCGACGTTACTTTTGGAAAGGTGTTCCTCTGATGGGCAGAAGTTTGAGTGTAAATTATTGGTTTAGCTACTACTATTTCGGCGGATCGGTGTGCCCATCGCTTATGAGTAGCTAACCTCAGAACATAAAGAGCCAAGCCATGGGTAGACCGAAAGCGTCTACACCGTGGCTTTTTTGTTTCCAGGGCCATGGTGAAATTGATTTCACCATGGCCCTTTTATTTTTGACAGGAGGATATCAGACGTGATCATCGTAATGAAAAAGAACGCAACGGAGGAACAGATCCGGAATGTGATCGACTGGATCGAGTCGGTCGGGTACACGACCCACCCGTCCCACGGGGTTGAACGGACCATTATCGGCGCCGTCGGGGACAATCGCGGCAAGGAAAATCTCAAGTTTGCCGAATCTCTCTCGGGGGTCGAGAAGACGATCCCCATCCTGAAACCTTACAAGCTGGCGAGCCGCGAGGCACGGGAGGGGAACACCGTCATACGGGTCGGCACCCTGGAGATCGGAGGCCCGAGATTTGTTGTCATGGCGGGTCCCTGTTCGATCGAAAGTCCGGAACAGATGATGGAAAGCGCCTTCATCGCCAAGAAGGGAGGGGCCGATATCATCAGGGGCGGGGCCTTCAAACCGAGGACATCACCGTACAGCTTCCAGGGTATGGAAGAGGAGGGCCTGAAACTCATCAGGAAGGCCGGCGACAAAGCGGGGATGCCGGTCATTACGGAGGTGCTCAACACCACCGATGTCGATCTGATCGAGGAGTATGTCGATATCCTCCAGATAGGGGCGAGGAACGTCCAGAACTTCGCCCTCCTGAAGAAGGTGGGGAAGGCGAAAAAGCCCGTCCTTCTCAAGCGGGGGATGATGACGACGATCGAAGAGTTCCTCATGTCGGCGGAATATATCCTCTCGTCGGGAAACGACAATGTCATTCTCTGCGAGCGGGGGATTCGCACCTTCGAGACGGCGACCCGCAACACCCTCGACATCAGCGCCGTCCCCGTCCTGAAGGAGCTGTCGCATCTGCCGGTGATCGTCGATCCCAGCCACGCCGCGGGGAACTGGAAGTATGTCCTCCCCCTGACGAAGGGGGCGCTCGCGGTGGGGGCGGACGGCGTGATGATCGAGGTCCATCCCGAGCCGGAGAAGGCCGTCTCCGACGGGACCCAGTCTCTGAAACCGGAGAAGTTCTACGGGCTCATGGAAGAGATACGAACCCTCGAACGGCTTATGCGAAAGGAGGCGAAGGGGGCCGCATGAAACGAATCAAGGTCAATCTCGACAAGCAGTCATCCCTCTCCCACGAGATCTGTATCGGCCACAACATCCTCGACCGGATCGGACTCGTTATCGCGAAGGGGAACCTCTCTCACCGCTATACGGTCATCGCCGATTCCACCGTGGCCGCCCTGTACGGGGAAGAGGTCCTCGGCGTACTGAACGAGGTGCATCTGAAGGCCGATCTGATCGAGTTCCCGGCAGGAGAAGCGTCCAAGAACATGGAGACGGTTCTCGCCGTCGTGAGGGAACTGATCGGCCGCGGCGTCGACAGGAGTTCCGCGCTGATCGCGCTCGGCGGCGGCGTCACCGGCGATATAGCCGGCTTTGTCGCATCCATATACATGCGGTCCATCCCCTGCATCCAGATACCGACAACCCTGATGGCCCAGGTGGACAGCGGCATCGGCGGCAAGACGGGGATCGACCTCCCGGAGGGGAAGAACCTCCTGGGGACCTTTTCCCAGCCGCGATTCATCTTCATCGACCTGAGGTTCCTGGAAACCCTCCCGGACGACGAATTCATCAACGGCCTTGCGGAGGTCGTCAAGTACGGGGTCATCGATGACGCCGAGCTCTTCTCTCTCCTGGAGGGGAAGGTCGACGCGATCCGGGACCGGAACCCCCAGATACTGCAGGCGATCGTCGAGCGGTCCTGCAAGATCAAGAAGGGGATCGTCGAGATCGACGAGAAGGATGTGGGCGTGCGCCGTATCCTCAATTTCGGCCATACGATCGGGCACGCCGTCGAGGCGGCCTCGGGGTACACGATTTCCCACGGGAATGCCGTCTCGGTGGGAATGATCGCCGCGGCCCGCATATCGGAAAAGATGAAGTACCTGCCGTCCGGGGACCGGAGCAGGATACAGGACCTTGTCAGGACCGCGGGCCTTGCAGACCGCATCCCGGAGACGGTCGGGACGGACGAGATCATCTCGAAGACCGGGACGGACAAGAAGAAGGAGGGGGATTCCGTCCACTTCGTCCTCCTGAAGAAGATCGGGATGCCCTTCATCAACGGATCGGTGGAAGAGGCCCTGATCCGCGAGACCATCGAGGAGCTGAAACAATGACACCCGCATCGCTTGACCGGCTGAGAGACCTCCTGAAGGAGAAGGATGCAGAGCTCGTCAGGGTTCTGAACGAACGGGCTCGGATATCTCTGGAGATCGGAGAGACAAAGAAACGAAACGGCCTGGAGATCTACGATCCATCGCAGGAGAGCAGGATCTACAGACGGGTGGACGGGATCAATAACGGTCCTCTTACCGAACGGGCCCTGAGGGATATCTTCACCGAGATCCTCTCCGCGTCACGGGCCCTCCAGGCTCCCGCGTCGGTGGCGTACCTGGGGCCGGAGGGATCCTTCACGCATGCGGCGGCCCAGTCCCACTTCGGGAGGGGCGCCTCCTTCTCCCCCTGCCCGACCATACTCGACGTCTTCGACCGGGTGGAACGGAGGAAGGCGGACTGGGGGGTCGCCCCCGTGGAAAATTCCCTGGAAGGGGCCGTCAAGCTGACGCTGGACCGGCTGCTCGCGACCCCCCTCAATATCCTGGGGGAGCTCTTCCTCCGAATCAACCATTCCCTCCTGTCGAGGCGAAAGGGGCTGGACGGGCTCAAGCGGATCTATTCCCATCCCCAGGCCCTGGCACAGTGCCAGGAATGGATCAGGAAGAATCTGCCCCACTGCTCCCTCCACGAAACGGACAGCACGGCAAAGGCCGCCCGGAAGGTCGCAGAGGATGACGGGGCCGCGGCCATCGGCAGCGGCGGTGCCGCGGCCCTGTACGGGCTTGCCATCATCGCGGAGGGAATCGAAGACAACCCCTCGAACGTCACCCGGTTCCTCGTGATCGGAAGGGGGACAACCGAACCGACGGGAAGGGACAAGACATCGATCCTGATGGGGACCCGTCATATGCCGGGGGCCCTGTACAGCTCGCTGCAGCCCTTCGCCCGGAATAAGATCAATCTGATGAAGATCGAGTCCTACCCCATCAAGGGGAGCATGTGGGAGTACCTCTTCTTCGTCGATTTCGACGGGCACGTGGAGGAAGACAAGATAGTGGAATGCCTGGAGGATCTGGGCAGGCACGCCACCTTTCTCAAGATACTGGGCTCGTACCCGATGGGAGACCCGCAGCCATGATCTGCATCCCGGTGGCCGCGACAACGAACGAAGAGGCGCTGGAACGGATGGCCGCCGCCTTCCGCCTGGCCGATCTGGTGGAGCTCAGGATCGGCGGCATCGGAGGGGTGGATCTCAAAAGGCTCCTCTCCGCGCGGAAGGGACCGGTCATCGTTACCGCGCGCAGGAGAGAGGAAGGGGGCAGCTTCGAGGGGAGCGAGACGGAGCGGATCGCCCTCCTGTGTGAGGCCGTCCGGCTGGAGGCCGACTTTGTCGATCTGGAGCTGAGCACCCATGCCATCCTCGCGGGCACGCTGCTGGAAGAGATACGAAGAGGGGGAGACCGGACGAGGTTGATCGTCTCCCACCACGATTTCGAACGAACGCCCCCGTACCGGACGCTCCAGGGGATATGCGGCCGGTGCGTCGGGAGGGGGGCCGACATCGCCAAGATCGCCACCTTTGCCAGGTCGATGGAGGACAACATACGGATACTGAGGCTGGTCGGCTGGGCGCAGAGAAAGGGACACCCCCTCATCGCCCACTGCATGGGAGAGACGGGGAGGGTAAGCCGGGTCACGGCTCCCCTCTTCGGTTCGTATCTGGCCTTTGCCTCCCTCGATGAGGGGCAGGAGACCGCCCCGGGACAGTTCACCGCCCCGGAGATGCGGGAGATACTCAGGATACTGGGAAGATGAAACGGAGCGCACACAGATTCGCCCTCTTCGGCAACCCGGTGGGGCACAGCCTCTCTCCCCTGATGCACGAAGCAGCCTTCAGGGAGATGGGACTCGACGCCTCCTACCGGGCGCTACGCGTGGAAGACCCCCGTGAGATACCGGAAATGATGGAACGACTGGATATCACGGGGGCGAGCATCACGATCCCCCACAAGAGCGGGATCATGCCGCACCTGAACGCGGTCAGCGACAGTGCCGTGCGGATCGGCGCGGTCAACACCGTCACGCGGATAGACGGGAGGCTGACAGGTGACAACACCGACTGGACCGGCCTGGTCCGGTCTCTGGGGGAGGCCCTGGAGATCGGGGGAAAAACCTTTATCGTCATCGGCGCGGGAGGGGCCGCGCGGGCGGCCGTCTACGGCATCCTGCAGGAAGGGGGCGTCCCCGTCATCGTGAACCGGACGACGAAAAGGGGCGAGCAGGTCGCCCGGGAGTTCGGATGCGATTTCCGCCCCCTCGACCAGATCGGGATGACCACGGGGGACTGCCTGATCAATACGACGCCGGTGGGGATGTTCCCGGACACGGATGCATCGCCCGTAGGCGGAACGGTGCTCCGGAACTTCGAATGGGTCATGGACACCATCTACAATCCCCTGGAGACCCGACTCCTGAAGGATGCGGCCGCAGCGGGACGTCGAACGATCTCCGGCGCGACGATGTTCGTCCGCCAGGGGGCACAGCAGATACGGATATGGACGGGGCAGGACCCCCCCACGAACCTGATGGCGAGGGTCGTCCTGGAGAGGCTGAACAGATGAGACGGATCAGGACACTGGACACAATCGACGCGACCGTCGGGGTCCCCGGATCGAAGAGCTACACCCAGCGGGCCCTCGTCATCGCCTCGCTGGCCGAAGGGGAATCCTTGCTGCGAGGCGCCCTGATCTCCGAAGACACGACCCTCCTGATGGAGGCCCTCCGGTCCCTCGGCGCCGGTATCACTGTCAGCGACACCGACATCAGGATCACCGGGACGGGGGGAAGGATACGAAATCCCGGAAAGAAGATCGTCCTGGGAAACAACGGTACCGCCCTGCGGTTCCTCACGACACTGGCCGTCCTCGGCTCCGGCGAGGTGACACTGGACGGGAGCGACCGCCTCCGGCAGCGGCCGCTGCAGCCGCTCATCTCCGCCCTCCGGGGACTGGGGGGCGCCTGCCGGAGCATCAACGGCAGCGGCTGCCCCCCCGTTGTTGCCGGGGGCGGAGGTCTGAAGGGCGGCCGGGCGGTCTTTACGAATGCGCGCAGCAGCCAGTACATCTCCTCCCTGATGATCGGCGCCCCCTACGCGAAGAACAACGTGACCCTCGAACTGCAGGGGACGACCTCCTCTCGCCCTTACATCGAGATGACCGGGGAGGCGATGCTTCATTTCGGCGTGGAGGTTACGAAGGGAGAGAACGGAGAGTACCTGGTCCGGGCAGGACAGAGATACGCGGGGCGTGAATATTTGATCGAAGGGGACGTGTCGAGCGCCTCCTACTTCTTCCTGGCGGCTGCCCTCCGCGGGGGACGGGTGCGGGTCCCGGACATCAATCCCGGCACCCTCCAGGGAGATATCGGCCTCCTGGAGATCATGGAGAGGCTGGGATGCCGCGTCCTGAGGGGGCCGGACTGGGTGGAGGTCACGGGAGGAACCTTTCACACGGATGATCTTCGCTTCGATATGGGGGCGATGCCCGACATGGTCCCCACGATCGCCGTCCTTGCGGCCTTCAGGCCCGGGCGGACCGTGATCGTGGGCGCCGGCCATCTGCGCCTCAAGGAGAGCGACCGGATAGCGGCCCTCGCCTGTGAACTGCACCGGATCGGGATCGACGCGGAGGAGCGAGAAGACGGCCTGGTCATCAGGGGGGGAACCCCTCACGGCGCCCGGATCGAGACGTACGACGACCACCGCATCGCCATGAGCTTCGCCATCGCGGGGCTCGCGGCGGAGGGGATGGAGATCACAAACGAGGGGTGCGTCGGCAAATCCTTCCCGGGGTTCTGGGAGGAGATGGAGCGACTCTACGCATGAAGAATATCATCCTTATCGGATACCGCTGCACGGGCAAGACCTCCGTCGGGAAGAAACTTTCCGAGAGGCTCGATCTTCCCTTCATCGACACCGACGGGCTGATTATGCTGGATGCCGGCATGTCGGTCGACGAGATCGTCCGAGAGGGGGGATGGACTCTCTTCCGGCAGAAGGAACGGGAGGTGATCGGAGGGCTCTCGTCGGTGGAGAACGTCATCATCGCCCCCGGCGGGGGGGCGCTTGAGGACCCCGAAAACAGGGAGGTGCTGAGAGGCAATGGTCTCTTCGTCTGGCTCACCGCCGACAGCAAGACGGTCGTGGAGCGGATGCGCTCCGACCGGAAGAGTGGCGGTCAGCGCCCCCCCCTTTCCCGCGGCGATCCCGGGACGGAGGCCGCTGTGATGATACGGAAGAGGGAGCCCGTCTATCGTGAGTTAGCCGATCTGGCGATCGATACCTCGAACAAAAGCATCGACGCGGTAGCGGATGAGATCTTTGATTTTGTACACAAGGAGCAGACATGTCAGGAAACACCATCGGAACGATCTTCAGGGTAACGACCTGGGGGGAATCGCACGGGAAGGCTATCGGCGCAGTCGTCGACGGCTGTCCGCCGAACATCGCGCTCGCCGAAGCGGACATACAGAAAGAACTGGACCGGCGGAGGCCGGGGGGAGGAGGGGCACATTCGCCGCGCCGTGAAGAAGACCGGGTGGAGATCCTCTCCGGCACCTTCGAGGGGAAGACCACGGGGACACCCATCTCCCTGATCATACACAATACAGACGCCGCGAGCGGCGACTATGACGAGATCCGCGACCTCTTCAGGCCCGGGCACGGAGACATCACCTACCGGAAAAAATACGGCATCCGGGACCACCGGGGAGGGGGCCGCGCTTCCGGCCGGGAGACCGCGGCGCGCGTGGCCGCGGGGGCGATCGCCCGGAAGATACTGGACGGTGAGGAGATCGAGATCGTCGCCTGCACGAGAGAGCTGGGGGGCATCAGAGCGAAAGGAACGGCACCGGGCACCAACGCCCTCCTCTGCCCCGACGACGAGGCGGCCCGGAAGATGGAGGCTCGGATCGAAGAAGCGCGCGCAGCGGGCGATTCCCTCGGGGGAATCGTCGAGGTTCTGGTCAGGGGATGCCCTCCGGGGCTGGGAGAGCCCGTATTCGACAAGGTCGACGCCGATCTGGCGAAGGCGCTGATGGGGATCGGGACGGTGAAGGGGGTGGAGATCGGCGCCGGGTTCGAGGCGGCGCGGATGACCGGCTCCGCGTGCAACGATCCCATAACGCCGGAGGGATTCGCGACAAACAACGCCGGGGGGATACTGGCCGGGATCACCAGCGGCGACGAGATCCTCATCAGGGCGGCCTGCAAGCCGATCGCCTCCATCGGAAAAGAGCAGCAGACCGTCGACATCCACGGAGAACCGGCGAGCATATCGGTCGAAGGGAGACACGACGTCTGCGTCATCCCCCGGATCATCCCCGTCTGCGAGGCCATGGTCGCCATCACCCTGGCGGATCACCTGCTGAGACAGAGGGCGAACCGCGGATAAACCGTGCCCGTGCATCGGAGAGCAGACAGAAAGTGCGGCCTTTGGCATCGGCTGAACGGGCCCCGTCAGGCGGAATCAGACGGTTCCCTGCGGCGGATCGATTGAATCACCTCTCCTGCCCCGCGAAGTTCCGATAACAGGTGCCGGATCGTGACGGCCTGTCCGATGCTGTCTTCCGTGAACGGCTTCCCGGTTGTACCAATCGCATGCGCGCCCCTCTTCAGGCACCAGTTTTTTCTTGACATACAACCCCGGATTTCCTATGTTATCGCCCGCAGAAAGCACGTTCTTATCAAGTCAAGACAGGTTCCGGCTCCCCGGAGGACGGGAAACAAAGGCCGGTGTCGCGCTATTCAAACAGGGCAGGAAAACTCATGGGGAAACGGAGGGGATATCGATCAGTCACCGGAGGAGCGCTGCTCCTGCTTCTCATGGTCGTTCTATCGGCAGGGGGGTGGGAGACGGTGGAAGCGACGACCGGCCTTATCCAGGAGAAACAGCCGACTGAGGCGGTAATGAGCGACGAGGAACGGGTCGCGAGTTACCGCCTGGCCGCGGAGAAGGGCGACGCCGATGCCCGGTACCGGCTGGGGAAACTGTACAAAGAGGGGACGGTTGTCGCGCCGGATGACGCCGAGGCGCTGAGACTGTTCCGCCTGGCCGCCGACCAGGGACACGCCGGGGCGCAGGTTGCCCTGGGAGAGATGTACGCAGACGGCAGGGGGACAGAGAAAAATGAGGCCGAAGCGGTGAAGTGGTACCGCAAGGCGGCCGACCAGGGATATGCCAACGGAGAGTATCGGTTGGGCCTTATGCATGCCCATGGACGAGGTGTCGCTCAGAATCATGCAGAAGCGGTGAAATGGTATCGGAGGGCAGCCGACCAGTCCCATGCCAGCGGGCAGACCAACCTGGGTGTCATGTATGCCAATGGAACGGGTGTTTCCAGGAACGATGCGGAAGCGTTCAAGTGGTTCCGCCTTGCCACCGAGCAGGGACACGGCCGGGGACAGGGCCTGCTCGGTTTTATGTATCTTCACGGCCGGGGGGTGACGAAGAATGAAACCGAGGCGCTGAAGTGGTTTCGGGCGGCGGTAAAGCAGGGAGATGCGTGGGCCCGGGAGCAGGTGGAAAAGAACTTCAATTACGACGCCCTCGACGATGATACCCCCACCGTGTACGAGGATCACCTCAAGGCCCACTCCCTGGAGCTTTACAAACGAGACTGGTTTGCCGCCTTAAGCGGCAACGGGAAGTGTATGGTTGTGCCCTTTGCGAAGAAGGGCGAGCCGGAAAATTTCGTGGGCATGAGCGTCTGGAACTATGATCCCAAGAAGGAAACCTTTGTCAAGCATCCCTTCCGTTTCTGGCGCAGGCTGGAGGAACCCCTCAAGGTCATCCTGTCTCACGACGGGACGCTCATGGCATTCAAAGGTGAAGGAGGCATCACCGTCGTCGATCTGGGGAAAAACCGCACCCTGCGGAAGATCAGCCAGGTAGACGGTCTAGCGTGTTTCGCTATCAGCCGTGACAATGAGCTCCTTGCGGCGGGTTATTTTACCATTGACACCTACTCGCTCCGCACCGGGGCCAAGCTCGATTCGCACAAGCTTGCCGATGCGAGCGTCGAAGAGCTGGCCTATCTGAACCAGAGGAATCTGATCGTGAAATCCCATTCCTTCAAGGGTGATAAGGTTAAAACCATTGAAGTGCTGAATGAAAAACTGCGCAGGATCAGAATAATTGAACAGTTCAAAAGTGGGAGCATATTTGATATCCTTGACATATCTCCCGACGGTTCCAGATTGGCAATCGGGCACGATCCCTTTGAAGAGGAGGAAGACAGGAACATAACAATCTTCAACGTGGAATCCGGAACATGGGAAAAGGCGACTGTGGGATATTCAGGACAGTTCTCCTTCGGTCCCCCGGAAAGGTTTGCAACACGATCCCGATACGCCCTCACCGAATACCTGTTGCATGACGATACTCCCGTACCGCTGCGGGAGATGGTTCCCTTCCGGAAGGGTATTGGTTTCTATATTCCCTCCGCCGGGTCCTGGTGTGTCTTGCAGGAAGACAGGCTCCAACTGGTGCGTCCCGCCTCGGATGCGCTGGTACGGGCCATGGTGACGCTTGAGGAAGGCCGCAAGATGCTGACGCTCGGCTTCCTCGAACCGGGCGCCGCCAAGGTGAAAGAGGCCATGGCCACCTTCCCCGCCGCCGATCGGCTGAACGATACGGGTTTCTACGTCGATCTGGCGAAAGAAAAGGTTCCCCTGAGCCACATAGGAGGGCTGCTGCTCGCCCAGTACGGTGAGCTGTTGAAGGATCAGACAGACACGCCGGAACAGGCGCTGACCAATGTCGTGGAGCGGCTTCGGGACTACGGCATGTTCGCCTCCGCCGCCGGCCATCCGGACCTGGCGCTGCAGGCGGCCCAGCGGATCCGCTTCCTGCAGAGCCGCTTTCCCGGCGCGGCCCCCTGGGACCGGCTCCTGAAAAACGCCGTGGCCCTGGAGGCGCTGCACATCGCGGCGAAGCAGTCTCCGGACAAGGCCTACGATCATATTTTAAGTCAGGGAGGGCTGGCCGATGACGACTACACCGCCGCGGCAGATTCGATCACCCATTCCAATACCTGGTCTTACTGGTCCCTGCTGTACACCGACCGGAACAAACTCGCCTACCTGTTGAAGCGTGACGCCTCCCGTCTTCCCGCGCCCGAGACCGTCACCCATCCCCGTCAGCCTTACCCCGACCTGACGGGCAGGCTCATGGAACCCCGGGTCTGACCGACGAAAAAGGAGAACGTGCCATGAAGCGTATCACCGTTGTCTTGTTCTGCATGTCCGCGCTTTTCCTGTTCGGTCCTCCCGCGCGGGCCGACGTGGCGCCCGACCCGCTCTACAAGGGCATGACTCCCGCCCGCAGGGACAGCCGGGTCCAGATGGTTTCACAGAATGTGGCAATCGACCTCGGGGCCAACTGGTGCCGCGTCGAAGCCGATTTCGTCCTTCACAACCGGTCCCGGTCGCCCGCATCCATGGAGGTGGGCTTCCCCACGGGATACAAAGATGAGTTGAAGGACCTCCGAGTCTCCAGAAACGGGGAAGAGATTGAAGTACGGAGCGATGTGGAACATGAGACCTGGGGAGAGAATGAGCGCGACACGATCTACCACTGGGCATTGTGGGGCATGCGCTTCGCCCCCGATGAAACGGTTTCTCTCAGGGTCGCCTATTCCGTAAAACCGCGGAAAAATCACGACTACCTCATTTCACGCTACCGGCAGCATCTTCCGCGGATCGAGAAAGATTTTAAAGGAAAGGGACCCATGCCCGCCGAGGTGGAACGGGTCATGGCCGGGATGACCAGCTACTCCACGGGATACATCATGGTCACCGGCGCGGGGTGGCACGGCCCCATCGAGAAAGCCGCCGTCACCATCCGCCATCCGAAGGGGCCCGGCGTCATCCGCTGGATCGATCCGCCGGGTAATTTCACCGTCACGCCGGAGGGCATTGCCTGGAGGTTTGACTTCATCGATCCCGACTTCGACGTGGAGGTGGAATTCAGCGAAAACGCCACCCTTGACGAGGAGATCGCTCTCGTACAAGATGCCCTGACCGTGTCAGAGGCGGGCAGGAAAGAGGGCCTTGTGCGGCACCTTGATTACCTGAATAGGCTCAAGGACTGTCTTTTCGAAGGAGACTGCAGGGATTTTCAGTAAACAGGAATAATCGGCCATGAACAAACCGCCTGTGAAGAAATACGGGCGATTCATACGGGCCATCCCGCCGGCCGGCTATGGACGAGAGCCAGAGGCGCTGTTGAATAACGAACGGAGAGAAAAATGATGCGGATACAGTTTTGGTTTGCTGTTGCGGCGATGGGTCTTCTTTTGTTCGGCAATCCGGCCGGGGCGGAGGAGGCCCAGGCGGATGTGAGCTATGAATACCTGGTGGAGAGCGGACATTTTGCCGGCAAGCGTCCTTTCCATAACTTCAGCGCTGATGGCCGCACCATGGTTACGCACAGCTGGGGGGATGACAATGACTCCCTGCACGAGCTATGGAAATACGACGACAACCGCGCCACTTTCCTCAGGAAACCGCTTGCGCTCCCGCCGCTCGGCCAGGGCCAGGCCAGAAAGAACCTTCTGTTATCCAGGGATGGAAGTATCGTGGTTTCTCTTGTTGGTCCAAGATCGGATGTTGACAGGGTGGTGCAGGCTGTTGTCTTGGATGTGGACCGGGGGAGGGTTGTCAATTCTTTGCCGGTTACCCGGTCAGTAGTTGATATCAGTCCGGACAATCAGACCGTCATAGCCGGTCATGGATGTGATGTGGATATACTTTCAATCAAGACGGGAGAAAAAGTTGCCACGTTAAAACAATCGCTGCCGGCGGGAGCATTCTGTGAAAATACGCAATATGATCCGACAGGCAGATTTATAGTTTCAACGTCGTCAAGAAAGATCGAAGAAGATTATCATCATACCGTTCATATTTATGATGCCGACAGCCATCGGCTCTTGAAAAAGTTTGATGGTAGCGGCGGCTTCAGCCCTGACGGGTCGTTTTTTGCGTATAATAATTACCTCAATAATAGGGCTAATAGAGAAGTCAAAATCCTCGATACCTCTACCTGGAAAGAGATCGATATTCCTGACGACATGGTGCCCAACCCTGTTTTTGCTTCCACTAACAAAGCGCTGACCGTTGGGTTCGATCCTTTTGAAGAATACATCATCAAAGACGGGCGCGCCCTCCCGGTTCAGCAGAAGTTTTCCAGCACGCATGGCATAGCCGCGACCTATGTCAATGGGGCTGATACCTGGTACGTTTTCGGGATGGAGGGCAAGGTGGTCACACTCAAGACGGCCTCTCCCGACATGGTGCAGGCGGCGCTTAATCTTGCCGAGGGGAAAAAGATGCTGTCCGCCGGTTTTTTTGCCGGGGGCGTCAACAAGTATCGGGAAGCCATGGCCCTGTACCCGCTGACTCCTGCATTGAAATCACACAAATCCTTTATCGATCTTTACGAGGGAGGGCTGCCCGTGCGGTATGTCGGGGAGCTGCTTCTCACGCATCAGCAGAAACTGCTGCAAGCGGATAAACGGTCAGTGGCAGGGTACAGCTATGAAAAAAAAGAGGGGGGCTTGACCGTAAGCTCGGTTACTGAGGCAGGGCCGGCGGCCCGGGCGGGCCTGCGGGTGGGCGATGTCATCCTGGCCGTAAACGGGAGGAAAGTGGTCAATTCCGACGACCTCTTTCTGCGGGACATTCCTGTCGGCAGTGCCATCACCATGACGGTTCTGCGTGAGGGCAAGGAACTGACGCTCACGATGAATACCGTTGCCGGTTTTGTTGACGGTCTCAATCCCCTTTATGCCGTCGAGCGTCTTATGTCCTACGGCATGTTCGCACTCCACGCAGGGCATCCGGAGATCGCCCGGGCAGCGGCCCGGGAGATAAGGAACCTGAGCCAACAATACCCGCTTCACTTTTGGAATAACTGGATTAAAAGCGCCGTCGCCCTGGAGGCCCTTCTCAAGGCCCACCAGGGAGGCGTCGACCAGGCCTATGAATATCTTTTCGAGCAGGGCGGCCTGACCCATGCAGGCAATAGATACTGGGCAACCCATCTCACGAATTTTCCCGATTACTGGGCGTCGCTGTATGCCGACCGGAAGAAACTGGCCTATCTTCTGGGGGTTGATGAAAAAGAGTTGCCCACCCCCCGGGTGCGGGAATTCACGCCCCAGCCCTACCCTGACTTGGCGGGCAGGCTCATGGAGCCAGGGATTCAAGGGAAAACGCAGGGAGGCCGATAATGAGAGTGAGTGCCGCTGCATGAGGCTCTCCCTGTGGCTGTAAAGGGGCAGGGGAAAAGGATTTGTGCGGCACCTTGATTACCTGAATAGGCTCAAGGACTGTCTTTTCGAAGGAGACTGCAGGGATTTTCAGTAAAGGGGAGCGATTGATATGAGAAATGCGCCATCGAAAAGAACCGCGCTTGTTGCAGTTTTCACACTCCCGATCCTGCTGTTTCTCGTCTCCGCTGTTCTTCCTGCCGGCGCTGTCATGCCGCCGGATCACTACCGGCGGATGGCGGAGGAATCCAAGATCAAGGCCATCGCCGTGGTGAAATCGGTGGAAGTGATCGAACGGACAAAGCGCAGCACTCACAAGCGCTTGGTTTTTGAGATGAAACATGCCTTCAGCACCGAAGTTCCCGAGACCTTTACCGGAACCTGCTATTCCGTGGACCGCGCATGGCAGGACCCCGGCGTGGGAGGCACGATCTATTATTACCCGGCAGAGGGAACCACGGTCTTCGTCACCGTTGCCGCCGACGGCGGGCCCATCACGGGGATGGTGATCCTCAATGAAGAGACAGAGAAGCGGTTCATGGCCCACCCTGAACGGATCCGCTACGGCATGGGAGGCGCCCGCCTGGAGGGTGGCGATTAAAATACTCACAATATGGAGGGATCATGAAAAGAATCGCAACAATTTCTGTGGCGCTGCTGTTTGCGGCCGTTCTGTGCCTTGCGGCAGGCGACGCCGGCGCCCAGGGGAAAGTCTACAAGGTCGGCGACCGCGGCCCGGCAGGCGGCTGGATCTTTTACGACAAAGGGCATTTTTCCGACGGCTGGCGGTATTTCGAGGCGGCCCCAGCGGATGTATTGAGCAGAAAGGTCACCTGGCACGAGGCTGTGAGGTTATGCAGTGAATACCGGGGAGGCGGATACAGCGGCTGGGGACTTCCGGGAAAACGGACTCTTAATCTGCTTATCAATAATCTCCGCGGGCGGGGCGCCGGTTTCTCTATTGCCGAATACTGGAGCCAGACGCAGAACGAGTACGGTTCCGTATGGTCGACCGGTTTCACCGGCAGCTCGGGCTTCAGGGACAAAAATCGCACCCATTGTGCCCGGTGCGTGCGCCAGTTCTGAAATGCACGAGCCAAATACATACAGATGACTGCGGTATGCGCAATCATGACACGGCAACCACGGGAAACAGACAGCCCACGCACAGGCGCCTGTATCGGCAGATGTCCCGAGTCACTTCTGCCCCGGCCGACGATCAGGTCAATCGTATTCCAGCCCTTTCCCGGCCCGGCGTGCGGCTGATCGAACCGGCCGCGCGTCAGGGAAAGAAATGGTTACTGCCTGGACGAAAGGCGACACATTTTGAACAAGTGTGCTTGAAGAGTGCAATGCGGAATATTACACGGGCAGTCCTGATTTCCGTGCTGACCCTCCCCTTGATCCTTCTTGTCGGCTGTCCCACGGCATCCGGACCTGAGCGCACCGATGCCGAGCGCGAGGCGATGCGGGTAGTCCGGGTGTTGCGCGCCGCCCTGGCGGAGGTCGATTCGCAGAACCTCCACAGCGGGGAAGCTCTCACCCCGGAAGGACTATGCCGGCAGGTGCGGAACATGGCCGACATATCGGGTTCCCCTCGCTTCTTCGAACTGACGCAGGAACTGCCCGCCGGCTGGATCGAGGATCCCCCTGTCGCACCGGGTTTCCACGGCGGCTATCGTTTCACCCTGATTCACGGTGAGGAGCGTGGTGTGTACGCCGTTCCCGAACCGCCGGGACCGACAGCACGGACGGTGTTCTACGCGGGATTGCCTGCGGGATTCTTTGAGCGAAATGCTGAGGGATTTCGGCCGGCCGTACCGATACAGCCGCCCGACGTGGAGGGTGATCCCGTCTGGCGACCGATGCGAATCATCAAGTAAGAGTGACTCTGATGACCCGTCTTCTCTCCTGCGAACCGACGCCGGAGCGGGATCGGGTGCGCGGGTTTTTACTCGATACCGGAGAGGCTTCAAGGGGTTATTCATGAAAAAATACATCCTGCCGGTCATCCTTATCCTGCTGCTGCCGGCTGCCTGCCGGCCTCTCGCCGACCAGGATCAGCGCCTGATCGCGGCGGCGAAAGCGGGGGACACGGCACGGGTTGAAAGCCTGCTGAAGAAGGGGGCAAATGTGAACGCCCGCGAGCAGAACGAGCAGTTGACTCGCATGGCTTTCACCTCTCTCATGTGGGCCGCCGACAAGGGCCACGCCGGCGTGGTGGACGTGCTGCTGGCCGCCGGGGCCGATGTGCGTGCCAAAGACAGCGGGGAGCGCACCGCCCTGATGATGGCCGCCTCGGGCGGCCACGGGGAGATCGTGCGACGTCTGGTTGCGGCCGGGGCTGATATTCACGGAAAGGCATACGGGGATGACACGGTTCTCCTGGCGGCGGCCCGGGGAGGCCACGCCCCGGTGGTGCGGTGGCTTCTGGAGCAGGGGGCCGGGGTCAACGAGGCCAGCGATCTGGGTGAAACCGCCCTCATGGCGGCGGCCATACGGGGGCATCGTGAAACAGCGGAACTGCTGCTCGCCGCCGGGGCGGCGGTCGAGGGCCGGGATGACATGGGGAACACGCCCCTCATCCTGGCGGCGGCAGGGTCCCTCCATGAAGCGGGAGGGCACCCGGCGGTGGTCCGGCTCCTTCTCGACAACGGTTCCGAGATTGACGCCTCAAACGACGACGGTGTCACCGCCCTGATCATAGCGGCAACACGGGGCAGCCTGGAGACGGTCCGCCTGCTGCTGGCCGCCGGGGCCGACCGTGACGCGGAGATCCTCTTCGGAGGCGATCAGGGAGAGACCGCCCTCTCGCTGGCCCTCCGCAATAATCACGAGGACGTGGCGCGGCTGCTGCGGGATCGGGAACATACCGAGGGCGCGTCTCAACATTTGACAAAGTGAATCGATTGCCATATGTACTGCCGAGGTATTCATTACGGCAACACCTACCGGGAGGCCCCATGAAAAAGGCAATAATAACAAGAATGCTCCTGTCAGTGTTCATCATTGCGTCAGCATTGGTTTTCCTGTCCTGCGCCTCAGCGCCCGAGACGCCCCGGGAATCTCAACCGATGTTCATCAAAAGCGAAGGTCCCTACTCTATCGGCGACAGGGGGCCCGCCGGCGGATGGATAATCTACGACAAGGGGAACAATTCCGACGGCTGGAGATACATGGAAGCCGCGCCCCAGGACCAGACGCCGGACAGCTGGCGTCACGCGGGCCTGGCAAAATGGGGCTGTCACGGGACAGCAATACCGGGCGCTCGCTACACCGCCATCGGCAAGGGCATGAAGAATACAAAGGCTATACTGGAGACATGTGATGACCCGGATACCGCCGCGCGAATGTGCGCCGACTATCGCGGCGGCGGGAAGGACGACTGGTTTCTCCCGTCACTGGATGAACTGAACCTGATATACACGCACCTGTTTAAACAAAAAATCGGCGGCCTTCGTCTCGGCGAGTACTGGAGCTCGACTGAAACCACCAATGGCCGCTATGCCTGGAATCACAATTTCACCAACGAAAAGCAGCTCTACTGCAATAAATATCCCAAATATCGAGTCCGTTGCGTCCGGGTCTTCAAGGGTAAAGGGGAAGAAGAGGGAGTGAAATCGGATGCCCGCGCCGCAGGAGAGACTGTTGTCGCACAGACGGAAGGACCGGTCGCCGCCAGGACCGATTCAGGCCCGGCAAAGGAAGATGAGCTCAACAACTACCAGCAGATCAGCCGTGAGGCAGCGGAAGTTCGGCAGGAAAAGGTTCGGGAAATTCTCGATTACATGGACCGCAACGGGATCAAGTACTACCAGTATTTCGACTTTCACCAGAAGTACATTCACGTTCCGTTAAACGGTATGCTCGTCAGCAGTGACCGCACGTTGTTGAGTGATACGGGGAACCTCGGGGTGATGATGACCGTTCCGGTTGAATTTTCCGCATCACTCCCGTCACATGAGATCGGGGCCTTTATCTTCGGCACGGTTCGGGGAAAGGCCTTTCTGGATAATCGAACATTCGACATCACGGGGCACGTTTTTTCGGGACTCATGACCCGGGGACCGACGGACCGCGAGCAGAAGATGGGAGCAACCTATTATATTCACACGTCGCTGGCAACCTTGGGACACCCCTTTACCCAGTTGCGCCCCTACCAGGACAGCCGCGTGGATATGCAGAAAACCTGGGTGGTGCCTCTCCGGGATTCTCTCGAGCGGGTGCCGCAGGAACAGAGAAATCACATTTTCGATCTTATCGAACAGCTCCAGCATACGAATATGAGGTGACGGTCATGGCCGGAATAACCGTTCCGCCCTCTCCATGGTTCCGCTTGTCGTCGCGGTGGCGGACTCGCCGACAACTGTTACTGGAGTTCGTACGAGACCAGTGATGGCCGCCACGCTTGGGGCCACAGTTTCACCACCGGTGGCCAGGAATATGCCAATAAGTACCCCAAATGGCGCGTTCGTGCTGTCCGGGTTTTTATGGAATCAAAACAGTGAACTACCGGGCAGTATCAATGTTTTTTCGCGCGACGTTTTGTCCCAGAGCAAACGAAGGTTGAGCGTGAGGCGATGAGGGGCTGAGAAGGCGATACAGGTGGCTCTAACGTCTGCCTGCGGCGGATCGATTGAATCACCTCGTCGAGCTGTTGGAGAAACCGCGACCGGTCTCGCCTCTGCAGCGGCGGCGGGCCGCCCCTTATCTCCCCTGTCTCGCGGAGCCCCGACAAGAGGTCCCGGGTCGCGACGGCCTGACCGATGCTGTCTTCCGTGAACGGCTTCCCGGTCGTGCCGATCACATGCGCCCCCTTCTTCAGGCAGCGGCTGGCAAGGGGGATATCGGCGGTGACCACGATATCGTCGGGCTCAACGTGTTCGGCAATCCAGTCATCGGCCGCGTCAAGCCCATCCTCCACAACTTCGAGCGCGATCCGCCGCTCATTCGGAACCCGCATCCGTGAGTTGGCCACCAGCGTAACATCGAGGCAGTATCGTTTGGCGACGCGGTACACCTCCTCTTTGACCGGACACGCGTCGGCGTCTACAAAAATGTGCAGCAAATGAAGATCCTCCCTGTTCCCCGGATCCGGTCCGGGGGCTCCCTGCCGTTTATCCGACACGTGTCAGATGACTCTCATGCCGTCAACTGTTATCCCGATACCAGCCGTCCAAAGACTTCACATACGGATCATCTGGCATCCGGCTCGATGGCCTCCAGCTCCGCCCACCGCTCATATGCCACGGACAGGGATCGTTCCAGCTCTTCAGCCCGCGCCCTGGCCTGACTGATGAGCGCGCCTTCCTGCCGGTAGAACGAGGGGGCCGCCATGGCGTCATACAGCTCCTGCTGCTCGGCCTCCATGACCTCGATCTTCCGCGGCAGGCTCTCCAGTTCGCGTGTCTCCTTGAACGACAGCTTTCTCGGCCCCGCGGACCTCGGTCTCCTTTTTTTCTTCTTTTCAGGCGCTTTTGTCTCCGCCTTCTCTGCGGGCCGCTGCGCAAGCCAGTCGTCATAGCCTCCGGCATATTCCTGCACCGTCCCGTCCTCCTCGAAGACAAGGGTGGACGTGACGACATTATTGAGAAACGCGCGTTCGTGACTGACGAGAAGGACCGTGCCCTTGTACTCAAAGAGCAGCTCCTCCAGGAGCTCCAGCGTCTCGACGTCCAGGTCGTTTGTCGGTTCGTCCAGGACCAGGATATTGGCGGGCCGTGTGAAAAGCTTTGCCAGAAGCAGGCGATTCCGTTCACCGCCGGAAAGGGTTCCGACCGGTGAACGCGCCCGGTCCGGGGTGAAGAGAAAATCCTGCAGGTAGCCGATGATATGTTTCGGCCTGCCGTTAACAGTCAGCGTGTCCTTGCCCTCTCCGACATTATTGACGACCGTGTCATCCTCATCGAGCACCGCCCGATGCTGGTCAAAATAGGCGGCCTCGAGGTTAGCGCCGAGCCTGACGGTGCCCTGCTGCGGCGTAAGGTCGCCAAGCAGCAGCCGCAGCAGTGTGGTTTTGCCGGAACCATTCGGCCCGATAACACCGACCCTGTCGCCGCGCAGGATGGTGGTGGAAAGGTTTTTGATAACGGGCGTATCACCATAGCCGAAGGTGACCCCTTTCAGCTGTGCGACAAGTTTTCCCGACGGCACTGCATCCTGAATCTGCATGCGGGCTCGGCCGACACGTTCCTTCCTGGCACGGCGTTCCCTGCGCATTACCATAAGGTCGCGGACCCTCCCCTCATTTCTGGTACGCCTGGCCTTGATCCCCTGGCGTATCCATATTTCCTCCCGGGCGAGCTTCTTGTCGAAACGGGTCTGCTGGGATGCCTCGGCCGCGAGTGTTTCGGCCTTTCGTCTCAGATAGGTATCGTAATCGCCGGGCCAGCTCGTGAGGGTCCCCCGGTCGAGATTGACAATACGAGTCGCGAGCTTCCTGACAAGCATCCGGTCATGCGTGACAAACAGGAGGGCAATGTTCGTGTTCAGCAGGAACTCTTCCAGCCAGGTGATGGCATCGATATCAAGATGGTTGGTAGGCTCGTCGAGGAGCAGAAGGTCGGGATCGCTCACAAGAGCCGAGGCCAGCAGGACCCTCCGCTTCATCCCTCCGGAAAGTTCGGAATAGGTCAAATCCGCGTTCAACTGAAGTCGGGAGAGAACGGTTTCCACGCGCTGCCGCGCCTGCCAGCCTCCCGCGGCCTCCAGCTGGTGCTGCACCTCCTCCATCTCTGCCAGCAGCTCTTCGTCACCGCCGGAACCCAGACGCACCGAAATATCATGGTAGCGCGTAAGGAGTTTCTGCAACGGACCGAGTCCGCCGGCTACGACCTCAAAGACCGAACCCGCAAGATCCAGTGCCACATCCTGAGCGATATGGGCGACACGAAGACCCCTCTGCCGGACAATGGTGCCGCTGTCCGGTTCAAGGTCTCGGGCAATCACCCTCATAAGGGACGATTTGCCTTCGCCGTTGCGGCCGATCAGGCAGACCCGTTCCCCCGGCTCAATCTCGAGACTGACCTGGTGCAGTACGGGCGGGCCGCCAAAACTGAGCGTGACATCCTGCAGGCTGATAAGAGACATGGAGCGCTTGTATACCCTTTTGAGCGTTATGGCAACTGCGGGAACGTACCAGGCAACTGACCTTCACCCATTATATCTTGAAAACCGTCACTTTATTTTCTTGACATTATGTAAAATATACTTTATATAGTGCACTATACAATATATCTTATGCTTGATAACCAGAACACGGGAGAGCAACCCATGGTGACGTACAAGAAACTCTTCAAGGTGTGGGAAATTATGAAATATGGGGGAATCTCACGGCAAACTGTTCACAACTACACCCAGATGCGACTGATCAGGGAGTCCGAGCGGACCGATTCGGGTCATCGACTGTATGACGAGGACGTTTTCAAACGGCTGGAGAAGATAAAAGAATTGCAAAAGACAGGACATTCACTGCTTCAAATAAAAGACATTCTCGACAGCAACAATACTGCCAACTGAAAGGTGTGCGAACCGATGCCCTTCCCCGAACTGTCATTTCAAGAACTGTACGATCTGAGAAAAAGCTGCAGGCACCTCTTCCCCGAAAAACGATTCTCCGAAATCGACAACGATTTCCTGGAAAGCCTGACCACCGATCTCCTGCGGCGCACCTACAAGAAAAGGATTTTCGATTGCCATCCCGACCGGCTTGGCGCGGCTTCCGACTCCATGGTTCGCATGAAAACGAGGGAATGCCAGCAGACCAATGAGGCATACGAGAAACTGAATCGATTCATACGGGGAAGGAATGAATGGATCTATACCGTTCTTACATCCTACACCCACCAGGAAAGTCATTTTACGAGCGGAATGTGCCAACAGCAAAGCTGTCATGACCGAACACATATCTTCGAACGGTTCAAACGTCACATCCATCCATTAATGAGCCCTTTCAGGGGACTGTTCAGCGAAATGTCGCGAGAATCGGCGAGATCTGTGTGAGGGTTCCGTGTCCGGGGAAAAGACGGCCCTGAATCCGGCGGCGCCTTATTCCTGGGGATTACTTGTCGTCTTCCACCGGGTCCGTCCCGGGAAGCACCAGCGGCGGCCGCTGTGACCGCGCCCGCATCCAGTTGATCGCCCCCAACACCTTGGGCTGCCGGACAGCCCGCAACTCGAGCGAACGTTTTCCCGGAAAATTCAACAGTATCAACCCGATCAGGATGGTCAGGATTCCCTGCCCGGGGATGAACAGCATGGCGACACCCACGATAATAAAGACGACTCCCGCGAGGTTTTTTACGATCAGATACAGGAGGCGCGTCGGAAGGTTCGCGTACCGCCGCGGAGAGTCTGCTTCTGAACGGAAAAAATAATCCTCGGGGATGCGGGCGACAAGAAAGGGGAGCGCCGCCAGCGTTCCGATAAAGGCCACCAGAGAAACACCAGATACCCCCCAGAGAATCAGGGTGTGGGATCGCGCCCATGCGAACAGTGTCGTTACAATATCCACGGTATCGACAAGTCCTCTTCTGAAATCACCTTCGTGTATGAGTGGGAATGAGCGCGGCTTCTGTTCTCTCCTGTTAACTACGGGCCGTGTTCCTACCGTTACCGTGTCGAATGGTACGGGGTTGCGACCTCCGAAACCGATTATCTATTAACAGACCGAACGCGCTTTCAAGCCGATCATACCCCCATCACATGAAAAATCAAGGATTTTAAAAAGTAGCCGCCACTGTCACCGCGTTCAGTCCTTCCGCAGACGATCGGCTATCGCCTGCGCCTGTTTTTTCAGTGCCGTGAAAAACGGCTGGTTTGCCACTTCTCTCTCATAACAGCGGTGATAGGCCTCGAATCCCTGCTCCCCGTATCGAAGAGAGTCTTCGAATGCCTTCCTGTCTTTGAGTTGAGAGGTCCGGTAGACATCGAGCACCTCGGCCCTCTTTTTCGCGAACCGATCCCACTCGCTCCTGCACTCCGGAATCTCGGTGATTGCAACCGCCGCGGGGGAAGAGACGAGGAGTACCCGGTTTCCTTTCACAACGAAGACAAAGAGCTCGTCGGGGATAAAGGGGCCGATCTCCTGGGTGCCTACGCCCAGGAACGCCCGGGCGAACGAGCGCCCTTCTCCGCTCCTGACCGGGATCTCCGCATAGAGGAGAACACCGGCATCGGCATGGAAGACCAGACGGTAGAAATCTCCGTTCCGTGAAAGCTCCTCGAGACCCTCGGGGAGTTCCGGCCGTTCGGCCAGGTAGAGCTCAAGGAGGCCCTCCGTCGTGACAACGAGGGCCTCGCCGCCGGAGTCGAATCTCAGTCCGTCGACCTGGGCGAAGCGGGGTTCCGGCCGGAGCGTCGGTAGGTTTATTCTTCCCTGCTCCGGGAACCCTTCAATCCTGACCGGCCCCACGATCATCCGCATCCGCCGCTCCAGCTCCGCGAGGGCCGGGTCTTCTTCAGCCGGGTCCACTGTCTTTGAAAACCGGCTGATGAAGCCGTCGCGGGTTTCAATATACCGTTCTTCAAGCGAGGCGGTTTTCGACTCCGCTGCCGCGGACATCTTCCCGGAGGACTGCGCGGCGGAGGCGGTCAGAAGACAGACGAGCGAAAGGAAGAAGACCAACGCGGACTCTCTTTTCATGTGGCATTCTCCCTTAGAGGAATATAAGATTTCTCATCCCGACACATCGGGATTCGAAATGACAAATCGGCAGGAGCGACAGGCCCCTCTTATTTAAACCTGCTTTTAATCAGCTCTACCAGCCCTTCGGCATCGTCGTTCTCGACCAGTTTCTTGAGGCGGGAGAGGCTCCGTTCATAGGTTTCGATAATATGGGATATATCGGGATTGCCGGTGATGATATCGGCGTAGAGTCGAGTATTGTTGGTGCAGGTCTTTTCGATAATGGCCAGTTTCGTATCGAAGATGGGGGTGGAGAACTGTTTCAGTTCGTCGCGATCGATACCGGTCTCTCTCAGGGCTAGGGCCATGACGATGGTGTCCAGGTGGTTCAGGCCCTGGACAACGGACATCATCTCGTCGTGTTTCTCGGGCGTAACCTCGAAGACATTGGCACCCTTCTTGAGGAAGAGACCCCCCGGCCAGCCAGCCCATTTTTTTATCCTGGCGGGGCACAGGGCGATGTTGAGCCCCTCGATCGACGGGACATCTGGTCCGAAAAGGGGATGGCACCCCAGGACCTCGGAGCGGGAAGAGGCCAGCATCGCCTTGACCGGCTCCCCCTTCAGGGAGGTGAAGTCCATCAGGAGGGACCCCTCCGGCATCTTCGGGCCGACCTCTTCGATGACCGAAATGGTGACATTGATCGGGACGCTGACGATCACGACCCCGCAGGTCCGGGCCATCTCATCCAGACCCATCCCGCTCGTCCGTCCCGAGACGTGAACGGTGTACCCCTCCCCTCGGAAGAAGTCGGCGAACCATGCTCCGATCCCGCCGGTCCCGCCGATGATCCCGATCTGGAATGTGTCCATGGTGGTTCTCGTTTCGTATACGTTATTAAGATTTCTCATCCCGATACATCGGGATTCGAAATGACAGCCCGTTTGTCTTTCGAGGCCGTATCATGCGCCTGAAATGGCCTGCTTGATATCTCTAGCATACCCGGCAACGATATTCACCCTGTTATTTGCGCCGCGACTCTCCTCGATCAGGCGGACGAAGGCACTCCCGATGACGATCCCGTCGGCGTGGTGAGCGATCTCGCGGGCCTGGTCGGGGGTGGATATACCGAAGCCGACGGCGACGGGCAGATCGGTGACGGCCCGTATCCGCTCCACGTCCCTTTTGATATCGGAGGTCTGCGGTCTCGCCGTACCGGTGACCCCGGTGATGGAGATATAATACAGAAATCCGCCGGCATCACGCGCGATTTTCCGTATCCTCTCGTCGGTGCTCGTCGGGGCGATGAGGGAGATGAAGTCGATCCCCGCCCGGTCGGTGTGCCTCCGCAGTTCGGCGGACTCCTCCGGAGGGAGATCGACGACCAGCAGACCGTCGACGCCGGCCTCCCGCGCCCGCCTCGCGAAGTGTTCGTTCCCGTAGCTGAGAATCGGGTTGTAGTACCCGAAGAGGACAACCGGTATCTCGCTGACCTGTCTCACCCCCTCGATCATCTCCAGTATGCCGGTCAGGGTCGCACCCGCCTGGAGAGCGCGATAAGAGGCGGCCTGTATGGTTGGGCCGTCGGCCGTCGGGTCGGAGAAGGGAACGCCGATCTCGATGATATCGACCCCCGCGCGATCCATTCCCAGGATGATTTCTCTCGTTGTTTCAAGGTTCGGATCTCCCGCCGTCAGGTAGGCGATGAGGGCCTTCGACCCCTCTTTTCTCAATTCTGTGAATTTTTCTTCGATCCTGCTCACGCCAGTCCACCCTCCCCTCTCTCTTCGATGATGCCGAGGTCCTTGTCTCCTCTCCCCGACAGGTTGACGACGATGATTTTGTCACGATCCAGCGTGGGAGCAAGTTTCATCGCGTAGGCGACGGCGTGCGCGCTCTCCATGGCGGGGATGATCCCCTCGCACCGCGACAGGAAAAGGAAGGCGCGAAGGGCCTCCTCGTCGTCTATCGTCACGTAGCGGGCCCTCCCCGTCTCGTAGAAGTGGCTGTGTTCCGGGCCGACGCCGGGATAGTCGAGACCGGCCGCGATGGAGGAGGCATCGCATACCTGGCCGCCGTCGTCCTGGAGAAGATACGTCTTGTTCCCGTGGAGGACACCGAGCCTCCCCGCCGATATACTCGCCGCGTGTTTCCCCGTCTCGATGCCAAACCCCGCGGCCTCCACGCCGATCAGTTCGACGCCCGGAGCGTTTCTGAAGGGCCAGAAGAGGCCCATGGCGTTGCTCCCGCCTCCCACGCAGGCGATCAGGACATCGGGGAACCTCCCCTCCGCCTTCAGGATTTGCCGCCTCGTCTCTTTCCCGATCACGGTCTGGAAGTCCCGCACCATCATCGGATAGGGGTGGGGACCCGCCGTGCTGCCGATGATGTAGAAGGTGTCCTTCAC
>Ga0272441_10002107_pt1 | contig 41138 bp, 30 predicted proteins | sample SSMProp6N_FD_193582 | JGI IMG/M metagenome (GOLD analysis project Ga0272441, IMG submission 193582) | Marine sediment archaeal communities from Little Sippewissett salt marsh, Falmouth, MA, United States - SSM-Prop-6N | ecosystem: Environmental > Aquatic > Marine > Wetlands > Sediment ...
AAATTGAAAAAAGTACAACTTGTGGACGGTAATGAAATCATCACAGAATGTACAAAACGCATCCGGGATATCCTCGTCGGCTTGGGGCTAGAAGACATGGTGCCCACAAATTGAGGAGTTCAGGAGAACACGGATTGACCCGCAGATGGAATTCCATCATGAACTGAAAGGAAGCCGTATTATCTTTTTGCCGATATATCAATAGGTTGTTTCACAACATATACGTAAACGGGTGTCAAGTGCATATAATTGAAAAGAAAAACAGAAACGGGACCGGTGCGTAATCACCGATCCCGATTTTTCCGTGATGTTGTGATTATCCGGACTTACCCGATCCTTTATCATCCCTCTATGATGAACTCGGGATCATCGTCGGATTCCTCGATTCCTTTCTCATCTTCTGCCTCATCTTGATCGAGTGACTCAACATCATCGACCGGGGCATCATCAGGGGCGTCGCCTTCACCGGGCAGATCATCGTCCATGTCATCGGGTGTCTCTACCTCCTCATCATCCACCACATCATCCTCGACATCATCAGGGGCATCACCCTCATCTGGTATTTCATCGTCCATATCATCGGGAAGATCATCTTCCTCGGACTCATCGGCCACCGGTTCATCTCCTTGGGGTTTGCCATCATCCTCGGGAGGAGGGGGCAATTCTTCTTCTGTGGTCACGGGGCTTTCAGCGGTTGCGGGAGAGGATGGTTTCTTTCTCATCATCATAGACAGGACCAGAAGCATAACTATTACGATTATGGCAACTACGGCAATGGCCATCGTGCCCATTGATGATCCGGACCCGGTCTCCTCTTCACCCTCACCTTCACCCTCACCTTCACTTTCGGCCTCAGCTTCGGCCTCCCCCTCGGTGTCATCACCGGGGCCCACCTCTAGTTCGATCATGGGTGCGAATACTGTCAGGTGATCCAGGGAAGCCCAAACATGGTAAACACCGTCCACCTTCTTCACGGACACTTCATCTATAACCACCCAGTCTCCCGCATCCTCATCATAGAAGAACAGCAGAAGAGAATTCATATTCTCCTCGCCTATCTTCTCCACGGCCGAGGCATCCAGGGACAGATCGATCATCACACATTCCACATCAATATCGGCATCTATGCTGAAGAACACGCCCATGGACTTCCTATTACCGCTCACCTCCGGAGCCTCATCACTGCTCAGTTCCTTGACGGTAAGAGTGGGTTTTTTGCCGTCCTTACCCTTAACGGCAACGCTCATTTCCGTGTCGCCTTCCATGTCCGCGGTTGTAAATTCCACATCACCTTCCGATCCGGGATAGGAATCCGGATCGTTGGGATCGGTCATGTAAAGGTTCTTCTCCAGATCATCGGAGATGCCGTCACCGTCAGAATCCTCGCCGGACACATCGGCTATGTTGGGATCGGTGCCGCCCCCTTCCTCTTCGGAGTTGGAAAGACCATCACCGTCCGGGTCATCCTCGGCAGTCTGATCAAGGCTTCCGAAATGGGTCAACTCCCAGCTATCCGATAACGTGTCCTTGTCCATGTCGGCATCCGCCGGAGGATCATCTGCGTTGTTGGGATCGGTGTCGAATTTCCGTTCCAATGTATTGTTGTACCCGTCACCGTCAGTATCGGCATCTGCCGTCTCGTCCAGGTCACCAAACTTCTCGATCTCCCAACTGTCAGGGAGACCGTCTCCATCCGTATCATCACCTTCAACAGTATCATCGGAAACGGGATGATCTTCCGGGTCATTTGGATCGGTGCCATTCTCCATTTCCTGGACATTTGTATATCCATCCTCATCCGGATCATCAGATCCTCCATAAAAGACGGTTCCGAGATTGGCCATCTCCCAGTTATCAGGGAGATCGTCATGATCGTTGTCAGTCGTATCGTTTATATCCCATGTCTGCTCCGGTTGACCGCCACCGCTTATACTTCCACCAAGATCCATTACTACCCAGTTGATCTCCGCCAGCATAAATGCAAACCCGCCGTGAAGGCCGTTTCTTATATCGGAGTTGGAGAACACCTCGGCAATGAGATAGTGCTGGCCTGGATATCCTGCCATGAATGACGGGACAGTGTAGGGATTCGGAACGTAAGTTCCATCCTGTTGAGGGGTCATCAGGAAGAAATCCCTGAATACCAGTTCTCCCCACGTATCATCCGGAGTGAATGAATTGTAGCTTGCCCGGGTATACATATCCAATGGGTCCTCGTGCATCCAGAAAAGTAAAACCACCGGGTCGGGGATTGGTCCACTATAATGTACAACCACATCAAGGGGTTGTCCTGCGGCAAACTGGTTGACATCTATGGAAACCGAATCCCGAACGTACCAGCCCACATTCATCTTATCTTCGGAATCCTCTTCCCACCGTATATAGAAACTCTGGGAATTCCCAGCATAATACATTCCGTCACTGGAGGGGCCTTCCCATTCATCCCTTGGCATAAATGGGGTCCTGAAATGGATGGTAAGATGACCGTATTCTCCTTCCTCAAAGGATGATGGCAGAGGCACTATCACCTGGAACTTTCCTTCGGCATCTGTGGTGGCCATTCCCCAGGCGATGAAACGGGGACCGCTGTACTCCCACATATCGTACCAGTCGAACTCAGCGTGCCATATAACCGGCTTGCCGGCCCACGGAAGCGCCTGACCTGCTCTGGTCTCCTCGGCTCCCTTCAGTGCCAGGAAACCCATCTCGAAATTCCCTTCTGCGGTTGGCTGGATATCTTCCCAGCCGAGATTTTGGTCCTGTGTAACAACCCTGAACCCGTAATTGAATTCCGGAGGCCACACGTCCTCCCCCGTGTCAAGGTCTATCTCTCCAAAGAAGAACTGTACCAGGGAACCGGTATCAACCCAGCCTCCGAACTCGAAATAACTGTAATCGTACTCGGTGCTGAGTTCGACACGGACCTTGCCCTGGGAATCGGTGGTCCCGTTGAAGGATTCCTCTCGAAGGTAACCACTCTGCGGAAGATCATCCCAGGGATCGAAGTCCACAAACGCATTCACCAGTGCCCCTGATACGGGGTTTCCGGCAAGGTCGGCCACGTACAGATCAATGACTGCATTGGTTCCGTTGGCGGATATGAGATTGTACCATATCTCCAGCACGTTTATCTCCATGTCGTACTGGTCGTAGGCATACTCTCCTCTTGTTGCACCATCTGCAATGGAATCCGTTTCCGTTTTTTCGTACTTTGCAATGAAACGTATCTCATAATCGGTCTTGATATTTGGCAGGGTCATTTCACCCCTGTATATTCCAGTGGCGTTATGGGTCATTGTAATGTTTTCCATATCCCTGGTATCTCCCCGGGTGACCGCCTGCTGGGTCATATCGTAATATTCGTATTCGGCCCAAACGGAAAGCTCGCCATCGGCCGGATCGAACTTTTCATCGTTTTGCATGGTCCGGACCTCCACATTGGCAACCTGGCCGGGTCGTATCATATACCAGTTGGGCACCATGATATCCACGTAGACATAATCGGATTCCTCGCCGCCGGACGAACCGGACGGTATGGATAGGTAATCTGACGATATCGCCCTGTCACCCCCTTCCCTGGCCTCCACCAGGATATAGGTATAACCTTCAGATATGTGGTGAGGTGTGACCGTGAATTCTCCCCGATACACACCAGGCGCCCTGGTCAGGGCCACAAGGGTGATCTCCAGCGCGGTATCGTTCTCCATCCGGACATGGGCGGTAATGGTTGTGGGATCTATAGGTGTCTCGTTTTTAAAGACCCAGACCGTGAAGTTGGCCTTGTCACCAGGTTTGTACAACACATTCCAGTTGGATGGCTGGGTGATGTAGAGTTCCAGGGGAGTGGTGTGATCATCCGTGTACCAGTTTACCTTCGTACGGAAGGTCAAATCCCCGCTGTCAACGCTTTCTCCGGCCATGTTGGTCACGGTTATCTTGAAGTGGTAAAGGGTATTGGCCTCAAGGTTGTAGATATGTGCCTCGTGCTCGGTGACCATCTGCCAGGTGTCGCTTACCTCGGGCATCTCGTAATCGGTTGTGACCCCTATCACTAGCGTGTAATTGCAAAGATGGTTGGTCTCAAAGGTGATCATCGCATACCCGGTATCTGCATCTACCACAATATTGGTGATATTTGTTGATCCGCTCATGGGATGGACAGTAATCGATAGGGTTTCCTCGTAGTTGACCATGGCATGCATGTAAGACGATACCTCGATGGTGATGTTGACCACGGTTTCGATGTCCACGATATCTACCCTTATTGTCAGGTTGGCGATCCCGTTTTCATCGGTATTCTTGAAATCATCATAGAACGGAAAGTCTGACGATGTGCCTACGCTAACGCCCTCCATGGGCCCCGAACCGTTGCTTACGGTGATGGTGATCTTAAGCATCTCTCCGGAATTGGCCTCAGCGGGAGCGTCAATGGAGACATCCGGTTTCTCGTAACCCTGCAGGATTACAGGCTCTTCAGAAACGACGCCCATGCTGCGGGTATAGTTCACGTCATGAACCAGAACTGCCCAGTACCAAAGATACATACCGCTCAGATAATCGATGGTGTAGGAAGATGTGGATATTTCATATTCCTCGTATGTATTATAATTCCATGTATCATTCAGATCGGTTATCGGTTCATCGGCCCACACGATCTCGTAATAGTAAAAATCGTTGGGTGCATCCAGCACAGGCGTGTTGTCCCAGTTGAGGGTAAATCCTGTATCGGTCACATCGGACACGGTCACGTTGAGTACATCGGCGATCCTTGCCTCATTGGCAGCGAAAACCGTTCCCACGGGTACGATCATGATCAGGGCCAACAGCCCTGCCAGTACGACTTTTACCATTCCAGAATCCTTCATAAACATCACCATAGACGCGTTCGGATTTGAATTTCCATTATGTAATATGCCATATAAAAGGTTAGGTTGGAAAGGTTGGATAAGCGGTAATAACCATTAACATCTAACCATTAACATCCGATTAAACGATCAAAGAGTCCGATTAAACGATCAAAGAGCATTTCACGTCTAATGTAACCCTTCATGTATACCAACCTGGAGTGTGGAAACGTTTTAATTGGGTGTTTTTATTGACCTCTGCTAACAAACCATGGTGAGCCAATGACTACCAAGATAGCTGTCATAGGAATGGGATATGTGGGTATACCCGCAGCTGCCCTTCTTGCAGACGTGGAAGGATACGATGTCACAGGAATCCAGAGACGCTCTGCCCGATCCGGATGGAAGATAGAGGCCCTCAACAACGGCAAATCCCCAATCGAAGGGGACGAGCCGGGGCTTGACGAGTTGATAGCCCGTGTCGTTGATAAGGGATCATTTCGGGTGACCGATGACTATTCGGTGATCAAGGAAATGGATATCATACTCATTGATGTCCAGACGCCCACCGATGCTGAAGATCATTCACCGTCCTACAATTCCATAAAAGAGGTGTCCCGGGAGATCGGGACATACCTGAAAAAGGGTGCCTTGATGATCACGGAATCCACCGTGGCTCCCGGTACCACACAGCACATAATACAGCCAATAGTTGAACGCAAATCGGGTCTCACCGCTGGAAAGGATTTCTATTTAGCCTATTCCTACGAACGGGTAATGCCCGGAAAGCTCATAGAGAACATTGTCAATTTACCCCGGATCGTGGGTGGAGTGTGCAAAAAGAGTGAGGAACTGGCAGTGGAAATGTATTCCAATATCGTTAACAAGAAGATATATTCCACCGACGTCCTGACCGCCGAGACCACCAAGACCATGGAGAACGCGTATCGGGATGTCAACATCGCCTTTGCCAACGAAATGGCCCTCATATGTGAAAGTCTCGGTGTGGACATTTACGAAGTAAGGGAACTCATCAACTCCCGGGAGGACAGGCACATGCACATCCCAGGAGCCGGTGTGGGCGGTCACTGCCTTCCCAAAGACACATGGCTTCTGCGCTATGGCCTCAAGCAGTACGGAACCTCTGACATGGAAACCCGTTTTGTCGCCCTTGCCAGGGAAATCAACGATAACATGCCCATCCACATGGCCGAACTGGCCATGAAGGGCCTGGAGGAACGGGGTGTCGATCTCGAGGAGGCCAAGTTCGCAGTGCTTGGCGTTGCGTATCTGGAGGATTCCGATGACACCCGCAACACTCCCGCATACTCTCTTATAAACTACCTGGAGGCCAAGGGCGTCCACGTCATAGCCCACGATCCGTTCGTCCGGGACTTCCCTGAGGCGGAGCTCACTGCCGATCTGGACGTGGCGCTGAAGGACGCGGACTGCGTGTGCCTGGTCACAAAGCACAAGCAGTACTACGATATCGATCCCAACCGTTTCCTCAAAACCATGAAGAACCCGGTTGTCATAGACGGGAGGAACGTCTACGACAAACAGACCATGCTTGACGCCGGGATAACCTACAAGGCAGTGGGAAAGGGGAAATAGGCAACCTTACCATTCACCATTTATGGACGTTGTCATAAAACCTCTGAATCCCGCTGATGTCCGATCGGTGATCAGGCTGTGGGTCAGTGCCGGACTATCTTACAAGCCCCAGGGCCGGGACAGTGAAATGGAGCTTAATACCCAGATCAAAAACGACCCGGACATCTGCCAGGGAGCCTTTTTTAAAGGAAAGCTTGTGGGAACATGTCTGGGCACCGATGACGGGCGCAGGGGATGGATAAACCGCTTGGCGGTTGATCCCCGGTTCAGGCGCTCAGGTCTAGCAAGAAAGCTCATTGAACATGTGGAGGAAGCACTCAGGAAAAGAGGAAGACGGATAATCTGTGCCAATATTGAAAGTTGGAATAATGAATCGTTGGACCTGTTTCGAAAGTCGGGATATGTGGTTCACGATGACATATACTACCTGTCAAAGAGAGATGGGCCGGAAATTTGAGATAATCCTGAGATATTGCACGTCTGGTGACGTGTTAACACCTCAATGGATTTATGTTTTTCAAACTAGCGTGTTGAAAAATCAGAAAGCAAGCTGGGCGCCAGATTCTTCGGATCGGCCACGATCACACTTCCGTTGGCGGCCTGGGCAAGCTTCCGGGTGGCATCGACATACATGGGCTTTTCCGGTTCAAGAAGAAATATTGCCAGGGTGGCCGGAACCTTGCCAAGATTCTTTGCTTCATCGTTTGCCAAGGCCAGTGCCTTGTCCAGATCCCCGGCCCGGGCCTTACCGGATACCGTGTAGGCCTCGGGCAATCCGTCGGTGATCAGGTATACTGTCCTTTTTTCGGCACGGGAGTGTTTTAGCACCGAACATGCCTTCTTCAGTGCTTCTGATGTATTTGTGAAACCACCCGGTTCGGCTCTCCAAACGTCCATCAGCTCGACGGACTTGACCCGCGTATCCATTAGAAACACATCCACCCGATTTGCAGGATTATGGAACAATATGGCCTTGTACAGGGCAAGGACCGATCGCTTGGCCGCATCAATCCGGCCATTCTCCTCCATGGAACCACTCTTATCCATCACGAGTATAACGTGACTTGCGCTTCCCCGGATGCTTCTTCTTGTAACCACATCATCCTCCATCAGCTTGCCGAACCGTCCGGCATTTATCCTGGACTGGATCACACTCTCCACCATGTCCATCCGGGATATCTCGTCTTGGGTTCGAAGCCTTCCTTTCTCATACATACCCAGTTCATTTGAGGAAATTCCGAGCTGGGTCCGGTGACGTTTGGGTATCTTCATCACCTCGGATGTGAATATCACCTCGGCAAACCGGTCTATTAACTCGGACGTGACCACCACACCACCGGCGCTCTTTTTCAAATACCCGAAACGAAACAGGTCCTTTTCCAGTTGATGCTTGATAATCTGCCGGGGAGCCCTGTGCCGTTCAACATCGATGTCACCAAGTTCCCTTTCATGTTTCCTTTTAAGCTGAGATAATCGTCTTTTCCTCTCACGATCCATCCGTTTGTGATGTTTTTCCAGTTCCTTGAGTCGAGAACGTTTCGACCCCTTTCCTTTGAGCGCCCGCTTCCTTTTTGCCATACGTTCTCTTAGGTAATCCTCCAGCATGTGATCCACATCATCACCGCCCCCTTTCTTCCCCGCACCTCTACGTCTAAGTTCATTCTTCAATTTGATCCGGAATGCGGGAGATGTCATTATGGCGTTATCCATCCGGGCATCCATGCGGCTTGTCAACCCTCTTAGATTTGGAAAGTTCAGGAGGACCTTGAAACGATTGCCCCTACTCTCTTCATCATCTTGGCCCTTTTTTTTAAACAAATGCCTAATCCAGCGCCAAAACCGTCTCAAGGCTTCGGCCGGTTTTAAAAAAAACGCCCTGATCCTTTCCCAAACGGTCAAACGACGTCTGATCTCCATCTCATCCATTTCCAGAACAAGTTCCATCAGTGGATCGTCCAAAAGGAAATCTTCCAGGTGATCATCCTTGTACAGATCGTAACCCGACAGTCCGTCACCGCCGATCTTCGAACGCAATGATTCGGATCGATTCAAAAAATCCGAATTCAGTTTTCTAAGCTCTAGGTCCTGCCGTTTCAATAACTGTCGTTTTTTTTCGTCAACAACACGGTCCATCCTCTTTCTCAACCGTTCAGCTGTCCTGGACAGCTGGGTATTGGCTGAGAGAGCATCATCCAGAAAACCGTCCAGACCTTGGTACCCGTCCCGAGCCAGATTGGAAAATAGTGACAGTTTCTCCTGGTCGCCCAACCTGATCGGTATGTAACTGTCACTGTCACAGTCGGGCAGGCTGAAACGGGATGACAATGGATCGGTCCTCCGTATATCGGTCCTCACTCACTCATCACGGTTCATCAGGGCATTGAAATACCTTCAGTGAGCTAAGATTGGAAAACACCGTGGAAATGACCGTTGTATCTGCCACCGGACAGTTGGGGCCCTCACGATCCAGTATATATCGGGTAAAACGACCTGCAGGACTCTTTCTATCCTGGATCAGGGTCTTGATAACCCTGGGGTCCCTGACAGATGAGTCCAAGGCGCTCAGGGCCCGTTCTCCTTTGGACCTATCCGATCCCAGTGATTCTCTGAAAAAGCGGCACCAGTAATTCTCACCAGCCCTTTTAAGCTGCAATTCCAACTGTTCATCCACAAAGGACTCTATTGCCCTGGAGTTTTGCAGGAAAGATTCCTCACCCCTGGCCCGTATCCTACCCAGCATGGCGTCACGCACCCCTCTGCGAAAATGTGCAACCCCCACGGATCTCTTGCCAGATACCACGGCATAGCTCTCCGATCGGGTTACGATATCTATCATGGTCCTGTTAGATCCCACCTCTGCAAACTCATAGATCTTTCCGGACACCTCCCGCCAGGATTCTATGAAATGTGCGGAGGCTTCTTTGAATATCTCTGGTATGAAAACGCCCCGTTTCCCATCGGACATGGCCAGCCGGATGATGGACATATTCTTTTCATGATCCATGGAAAAACCAACATGGATATTGGTCAATCTATCGTTGAGTGGTTCGGTAAGGTTGTCCAGATCGTCCAAATTGGACGTGGCTATGGCCAGAAAAGAGGCGGGATAGGTTTCCCGGGACTTGGCCGGAGATACGGTACCCTCCTGGAGACACTGCAGCAGGACGCTCTGGGTACCCAGGGGTAGCTTGGATATCTCGTCTATTAGAAGGAGACCGCGGTTTGCCTGAAGGAGCTTTCCGGGTTGAAGAACCAGCGGATTGGTGGGATCACCGATATCCTCCAGCTTGTGAAGGTTGATTGTCCCGGTGAGGTTGTCCGGGAACACTTCAGGAGATCCCTGTACCCTGGAAAGGCCGAAACCCTCTCTGAGGGTCACCTTTTTCACCGGGACCTTAGAAGGATCGACCCTGTCTACGGAAAAGTCCGATGAATCAGCGTCACCGTCCATCTGACCGTACTTGCTCTTGCAGAAGGGACAGGGTGATATCTTGGATGAGAAACCCGAATCAACCAGGGAAAAGGGATCGTCCTGAACCGGACAATCAGCAACAACCCACACCTCTTTAGGAAGAAGGTTCCAGATATCCTTGGCCAGATTGGTTTTGCCCGAACCGGGAGGCCCGAAAAGAAGGACGTGGTTTCCTGACAACAGCGCCGCTGTGAAAGATAAGAGTATGTCATCATCCAGAATGGTCGTTGGGAAGAGCCTCTGAATGGATTCAAGCCTATCCTCACCCCTCTCACGGCCCAGTTTCAGTTCATCTTCGATCCTGAACCGTAGCGATTCCCTGGGCGTTTTTGGTGTGATCTCACTCTTCAATAGATCTGCAATCGTTCTAATGCCTTCTGGCATGGTGACACCGCCGGTTCCATGTCGGGTTTGTTAGATAATACTTGCTACCGTTCATCCCAGTGTTATGATAGTGTCATGATGGGATCAACGCATGGTCGGTGGTTGCTGCGGCCCTGTGGACTGGGGCTGGGGTTGAGGCTGCGGAGATGTGCCAGGTGGAACCTGTGGAGCCATCGGCTGTCCCTGAGGCGTAACGGCGGGTCCGGCGGTCATAGGTGCCTGAGGGTTCGGTGGGGGTGCCATGGGAGGCAAACCGAGACCATCTAACCCACTCACATCTCCCTCTCCTTCGAACACTATCTCGGTTTTCACATTCTCCTCCTTATGTGACTTCCTAATCAGCACAATACCCATGAGCAGCATAATTATTCCAAACACTGACAACATCAGGCCTATAATGGACATTCCGTTCAAAGCGGACTTGTCTTCCTTGTGAAGAAGAACATGCCCCTGCTGGGATGTGGTGGATGAAATGACCGCCAGTACCTCACACTCGGCGTATATTTGATCCCCCTCAGACCCCAGCCTCGTTTCTGAAAAAACGAAAATGGTCTTTGATCCTTCCTTTATATCGTATCTGTAACCGTTTTGAGGGAGTTTGCTGAAGCCTTCGGATGATTGAGCATACTGCTCCTGCAACCAGGTGTAATTGTAGTCATCAATACTCTCGATAGTACCCTTAATGATTATCATATTCCCCGGAGCATAACTCTTGAACTTGCCAGTGCTGCTGGTTTCCAGGTCATCTGCCTGAACCGTTCCGTATCCCACCCCTGAGAGAAATAGTGCTGCCACGATCAATCCGACTGCACATAACAAAACTCCCGGAGCCACCATCTTCCAGAAGTACCCCTTCCTCTTCAACACTCCTTCTGGGGCATCTTTTTTCTGCACATCATCGGCATCCTTCATGCCGGGAGCACCCGCCTCCAGAGGAGCCTGATAGGCCCCAATGCTTGTAAACGAGTATCCACAATTGAAACAGCGTTTTGCATCCTGGACATTGGGTTTATTACACCGGGGGCATCGCATGATTTTCGAAAGGTGGCGAAGGGTTTTATATATTTCGACCGAAAAGACTCCTGGCCTTGACCATGAAAGGCCCCCAATATCATACCCATATCTAAACGCCTATCCAAAAAACACCCTATCAAAAATGATAGATTGTAATCCTTCAGAGTGTTTCTGCATCTATCATATCATCCATGATGAGAATTTCACATAAACGCCGGGTCCGGGGAAGTTTTGGGGGTTCCAGGGAAAAGGTACTTAAGTATCATTTCTCAATATTTGTTAAAAAGGATGCTGTAGAACAATGGTAGAAAGTAAAAAGAAGATGGGCAGAGGACTGTTCGCCCTTATCCCATTCTCCGGTAAAGAAGAGAAGGGCCCCGATCCTTCCAGGCAAAAGGAAGATCCAAACCTCACGTTCACGAAAAATGATGAAGAGGATTCTCTTGATTTCAGCAGTATAACCGAAAGTCTTGATGCGATCTCGTTGGAGATCGATGACGTAAGTTTCGATACAGATGACATCACATTAGACGACATCTCCAAGTCGATTGGTGAGGATGTAACGCTCCGGGATATCCCCGGCAATGACAAACATGGTGAAATATCAGAGACTGGTCGACAGGACCTTGACCTTGAAGAATACAACCATGGTGACGATAGCCACGAAAGTCCGGCAAGCAAGGAAACGTCATCAGTGGATAAAATGCCGGAGAGGGGCGACGACGATCTGATTGATCCATCAACTCAACCGGCAAAGCCTGGCAGCACAGGCCCCAATCAGATAGACGAGCAACGTTTCAACATGGAACTCCAGTTGGCCATTGAACGGGAACGGAGAATGATAGAGAGGGAAGCGGAGGAGAGGATTAGCCGAGAAAAGGTGAATCTTGAAAATGAGATAAAGAAGATGGAAGAGAGGATGCGAAAGGAGATAGCCCAGGAGAGAGAGAACATCCGAAAGGAAATGGAGGAACGGGAACGTTCCATAATCGATTCTGTAAAAAAAGAACAGGAACGCAATATGTTCGACCTGGACACAAAAGATCAGTCAACCCCGTCGGATATACGCAACAGGATAAACCGGGCCAAGGAAAAGCTGAAAAAAGACAGCAGCCTGGAAAAGCTAAGGACCGCGGGACCGTTTTCAGATGAAAGGGAGAACCGCAAGCTCGTGGAGATGCTTTCCAATTACGAGGAGCTTGCCCAGGATGCCATAATGAGAGACGAACTGGAAAAGGCATTGAACTATTACGATCGAATGGTAGAACTTGAACCCATGTACGACATCGCATGGAACAACAGAGGTGTCGTATTGAAGAATCTGGGAAAACCCAAATCCGCCCTTAAAAGTTACATTAGGGCCATCAAGATCAATCCCCAGTACGGCAACGCATGGTACAACATGGGCATCGCCCTGGAAGAGATGGAAGAGTATGCAAAGGCCCTAAAATGCTTCGACAGCGCCATGAGGTTTCTTGCTGACAAGGACAAGGCTTCACAGTATCGAAAGGCATGCAAGGATAAGCTTGCATCGAAGAAGAGCGGCGGAAAAAAACAGCACCCCAGGCGATCAAGTAAAAGAAGAAGTGAACAAGACATAAGCTAATGAATGGGACATGACGATCGGACCCAACAAACGATCTATTGATCCATGGCAATCGCCCCCACCATCGACGGGTGATGGACCGTCATGGTTTGTTTAGATCATCGGGTGATTTTGGCGATGAGATGGAAGGATCCGGCTTGGGAGGACGGGCTTTTTTCTCACTCTTGGAGTTTTTACTTCTGGCATTGACGGTTTCCTTTTGAGCATCATTTTTGGACCGGACATCATCATCATTGAATGATTTGAGACTATCGACTTTCCCACCTTTTATCGGTTTTCGCCGCTTTATCAAAATGACCACTCCCACCACGACAGCAGCAACAACCAATATCATGGCCATTACCATGTTCAAGTGGGCCGAAACAAATCCATCAAGCTCTTCCGATCTCGAAGTTGAGAACTTCTCTTTTTCATCGCCGGTTGCGTCAGTTGGATCTTCAGGATCGAGCCCCTCCCTGCTTTCCCACCAATCGGGGAGCCCGTCCCCGTCCGAATCGGTCAGATCATAAAAACCATCATTCTCGAATCGGGAATCCAGATCTCCATATACTCCTCCGGGTGATCCCACCTCCAATTCGAAAGATTCATCTTCAATGGCCACAAACGTGGTATCTGGTCCATCATATCCGGGGTCGGGACCCCAGAGCGTAACTGTCACCCTGTAACGTCCCATCAAGGCATCCGAAGTTGCTTTCAGGTCCATTTTTATCGTCTGTTGGTCATCTATTCCAAGATTGGGTGATCTTTCATCCAAGCTCACCGACACATCGGGTCCAAGACCGGAGATGACTAGATCCACCGAACCTCTCGTATTGCCTGTATTTGTCAATAACAGACTAACCCTGGTATCACCATCACGCTCTACAAACGCCTTGTCAGGATCGAAATCCAGATCGTAAGAGGGAACTGATCGAACGTCCAGAACGAATTCCAGGCTATAGCTCAACTTTCCTGAAGCGGCCATAACCAACAGCTCCGATTCTCCGGCTGGAAGATCATCTGGAACATCCACCATCATGGATACTGGCCGGGTGGAGAACGGATCGACCTTTTCATTCTGGACCTGTTCATAAACCTCACCTGTCTCCTGCCAGCTAACTGACAGGTCCATATCCTCCATCACGTTGCCGCCGTTAATTATATCAAACTCCAAAACCAAGCCGTCACCAGGAGACGTCTCCATGAACCTGGAATCTTTCAACTCCATTTCCACAGAATGTACGACCTCTGGTGTCAAGTTGAGAAGCACCGGATCGGTCTCAAACCCATCACTGCTCTCGGCCCAGACATGTAATTGTACGGGATCGTCTGCCGAAGCATCCTGGGGAAATTCCACATCAACATCGGTATACCCCTCATCGGTCGGTTTTAGGTCCCAGGACGCCACATCTATGAACACTGGGTACTCTTCGGAGGTTTTCAACATAAGTGACTCGTTGAGATTCCCTCTATTTTCCACATAAAGAACGAAATGCTCGGTTTCTCCTGGTTTGGCCGATATGTCCCACCTGTCGGTTGACAGTCTAATGTCCCTTAGGGGATCGATCTTTATCTCCCAGATCGAGCTGGACCGGGCCTCTGGCCTGTGCTGGGGGGTCACGTTGACCTTGATGAAATGATGTTCCCACTGTGGAATGATGGTTTTCGAATCCACTATCACCTCGACACTCATAGATACACCTGCAGGAATGAAAACCGCATGGGGGGAGGGTTCACCGCCCAGCTCGACCGTCAAATCCAGGGGTATTCCATCCATGCTTATTGTGAAGTTCTCATCCAGATCGCCGGTGTTCCTCAATACCCAATCGAAAACCGTGGGGGTCAGTGGCGTTAAATGTACAGCTGTCCGGATTTCCGGATCTATGGCATACCGTCCCACATGAACTGACAGTTCCGCCGAATTATCCTCAACATCATCCTCGGGATAGAGCCCGTCAGGATCAAGAAATAGTGTCAACACGTGATCTCCAGCCAAGGGATGCCATGGTATCCTGATGGTAACCGGATCATCCGGTGATACATGTCCAGTATGGTTCTCTATCGAGAATACGGTCCCGTTGGACAATCTATCTTCCAGACGATAAGGCAGGTAAGGGAGAATCCCAACTCCGTCATGATCGATTTCCGCCACAACCCAGGCCCTATCCCCTTCAGCGGGCACATCGCCTGGAGATTCTATCTTAAGCCCACCGTCAAAGGAAACGTCTGAACGGGATTTTTGAAAGCCCTGGTGATCACCATACACCACCAGGGCATAGTCCTGGGGTCCCTTGGGAACGTTGGTACCTTTCACACTAATGGACCATATCCCGGCGGACGCATTTGTCAGCATCAGACCCTCCACATTGTTCACTTCATCGGCTTTCATTGAAGGGACGGATTCACCGTTCTCGAACATGTTGCCCGAGTAAACTATCCCATCCGGGGACCTGACGGTCATGTCAAGGTTGTTCACCAATGTCTTGGATGCGGATGGGCTGGCGGGTTCATCGGACCAGTCCAGGGTTATGCGGAGATATCCGTTCTGATTCATCTGGAACGTATAGTACCTTGAGTCTCCAGTGTGCAAAGATTCGGTTTGATCAGCAAACGATACCTCAGCACCACTCTCACCGAATATGGAGCGACGCATGTTAATGACGCCCCATCCATCAGCGGCGTAAGGCCATTGATCGGGATAGAGGGGAGTTGCACCGTTTATCAAGAGCGCCTTTGCAAGCGCCGGAGACGGAGATGTTCCATACTCTTCTTTGAAATATTCCTCCATCAAGGCAATGGAGCCGGTGACGAAGGGGGTTGCCATGCTTGTTCCCGATTGAACAACGTATATCCCTCCCATACTCTCAGGATAGCAGGAGGTCACGGTGGCCACGGCAACCACATCGGGTTTGATGCGTCCATCATTGGTTCCCGCCTGGCTGAATCCATAAATGTCGTAGTAAGACCCGTCGACCGCGCCCACTGTTATGATGTTCTTTGCTGTACCGGGTTCACTCACCTTGGCCTTGTTCCCATCGTTTCCTGCGGAGAATACCACGGATATCTCTTTTCCCTGGGTTGATATGACCTGTTTATCGTAATACTCGCATATTATTCCGTAGGTACCCTTATTTGCAGGTATCCCCCAGGAGTTTGAGGATGCCACCGCGCCCTGGACAACCGCGTCGGTACAAAGGACCAGAGGATTGGTTATTGTGGTATCTCCTATCTCCTGGCCGACCAGAAGGGCCTCCGGGGCCATACCGGCATAGGTTCGGTCGTTGGGATAGGATATCCCGTTACCGATAACGGAACCGGAGGTATGGGTCCCGTGTCCCACTTTATCTACCCAAACCGCGCCCCCGGGATCGACGTAGTTGTAGTATGCCACCTTCTTCCCCTGGAAATCCGGATGGCTTCCATCTATCCCCCAGTCAACAACCGCCACCACAACGCCTTTTCCAGTATATCCTTCGAATCGGTTCCTGCTGGGGTTCCAGCTCCAAAAGGCAGTGCCATCGTCACGCCACGGCCCATCATTGTTCTGACGGGCGTTCATCTTGTGAACCGCCACGCTGTTGGCAGGTGAATTGGGAGAGGCGGCCTCAACCCAGAGAACATCATCTCTCAAAAGCATCAGCTTGGCCATGGCTTCGGTACACATAACGTGAATCAGGCAATCTGTGCTGAATGTCACGGGAAAGCCCAGACGTGCCAGATCATCATCAAGATCGCCATTGTCCGTCACCTTTACATAATACCCCATCCCCTTATCGGAGAACCTGTCCGGATCGTACCTGAACGCCGGATGGAAAGGCACCGATGATCGGATCGATGAAAAAGCACCGTCCATGCGTTTTAGATCATCCTGAATCCCCGGAGGAACACTGCAGACGTAGGCATTGTTGGGAATGTAATCGAAAACCGACACACCCGCACTCTGTAAAAGGCGCACCTGCATATCACCTACAGGGCCAGTGAACTGAACGATGTGAAGAAGGGATCTATCCGAAGACGCAAGTTGCGGTGGAATACTCGGCAGATCGCCGAGAGGATCGAAGCTGTAATGTCGAAGATTGATCCGGCGGCCATCGTATACGTGCTGAACGGAGCCATGCCCGGATCGGATCAAACATTCACCATTGAGGCAATCTTCCACATCTAAACCATCCGCCCAGGATGAAGCGTATGGATCTGTCTGACCCTCTGCGGCATACGGTTCATTGAAGGCACCGGCCCCGGGACCGATAAGGCCCACGGCAAGCAAGAAAAAAGCAACGAATACTGCCCTTTGACAAATCATCCCTACCACCAACATGAAATCTTCGATGTCCGATAAGGCGGACCGTAATTCTAGAGGCGGACCGTTGTTCTGACCCAAGTCCAAGTTAACTGGACGGTATATATAATTCTACTGTGGTCTTTGAGTGTTTCAATGCATGTAGGGTGTCATTAGCAGTTGACTTGGGTCATTGGTCAAAATTCATATCGGTCCGTACGGGCCTTATCATCCGACAATTAAAAAACAGTACAACTTCTTTCATGGAGTCATCGGAACATGGTAACATGGATATCAAAATCGAGCTGGAACGTCTTCTTGCAGAGGACCTGGGAAAGGGTGACATCACATCTCAGGCTGTCTTTTCAGATGAAAGAATCAAGGCCCGGATAGTTCCCAGGGAAGAATGTATACTTGCCGGAATAGAGGAAGCCAGCATTCTATTTGGCATGGGAGACTGCGTTGTTGAAGGAGAAATTGCAGATGGTCAACGCATTTCCCCCGGCGGCATTGTGATGAATATATCAGGCCTGGCCACAGAGGTCCTATCCAGAGAACGTCTTGCCTTGAACATCATATCATGCATGAGCGGGGTGGCAACGACCACCGCAAGGATGGTGAAACGGGCAAGGTCGGTGAATCCCGATGTGCTGGTTGCGGCCACAAGAAAGACCACCCCCGGGTTTCGATTCTTCGAAAAGAAGGCGGTTTTCCTGGGAGGTGGCTGGCCACACCGTTACAGGCTGGACCATTCCTACATGATAAAGGACAACCATCTGCAGGCAGCAGGATCGGTCAAGGAGGCTATATCGAGATCGAAAAGAGCCAGGAAAGAACGCTTTGGTACATCCAAACCGACCGATGGGGTCCAGGGTAATGTGAAGAGCAATCCCCTGAGAAATCCCCTTCTTGAAGAGATACCCCAGTTGGTGAATCTATATCGCAATGAACTCTTTGATCCCGCAGGCATCATAGAGGTTGAGGCCGATACGATGGAAGGCGCGGTGGCGGCAGCAAAGGAGGGAGCTGAGATCGTACTTCTGGACAACATGGACCCGGAACTGGCAAAGAAATCTGCCCGGGCGGTAAAGGATGTTAATCCCAACGTGCTTATCGAGATATCCGGCGGGATATCCGAACAGAACCTGATACTTTACGCGCCCTTTGCCGATATCATCTCATCCAGCGCCCTGACCCAGGGACAGAGAGCCGATTTCTCACTGGAAGTTATGGATTGATCCCGGCCAATGGTTCAAAGGAACCCAACAGTTGTTCCAGTGGTACTCCATATGAATTTCCAACAGGGTCATCCAGAAATCGATGGTTCGCAATCCACCCTTTTTCCAAAAGATAACAAGAGAGGTTTTATACCATCATTACGATTCTACCCCTGAAGGGATGAATATGGCCACGAAAACTGTAGATGACCTTTCACTTGGCGAACAACCGGATGAACCGCTGGTTGTAAACGATGACAACCTGGAAAAGACCGTTGCGGCATTCCCATTCGTTGTCGTGGACTGCTGGGCCCCCTGGTGCGGCCCCTGCCAGATGCTGTCACCATCCATAGATGCACTTGCAAAGGAAATGAAGGGAAATGTCGTGTTCGGCAAGCTCAACACCGATGAAAACCAGAAGACCGCCATGGCCCAGCGTATCATGGCTATACCTACCCTTCTCATATACAAGAATGGCAACCTGGAGGACCGCATATCCGGCGTTCTGCCCAAGGATGTCCTGAAAGGAAAGCTTGAAGAATATATCTGATCGGTTGACATATCCACCCGATATGGACGTCGGGTAAACTATGGATATCTTTTCCAAGACCAGCATGATCGGAAAGATCACGGGAATGGTCAGTATATCTTCTGGAGACCATGATATTCTCCACTTTTACTCCGAAAAGAACCCATCATTCGAGGAACAATTCCAAACCATTGCCAGAAAGACTAATTATCAGTCAGGCAATGCCCCTCGCAGTGTAAGACCAGTCTTGGGGAATTGCCCATGGAAATTGCAACCTGGACCAGACGAACCGCACTGATCACGACCTTTCTCATTCTCGCCGCGTTGTTCATCCCGACATTCACATTAGCGGATGGCGGCATGTACTTACCGGAAGATGCGGGAAGAATATACACGGAATCGGAAGAGGCGGATAAGGCGTTCGTTCTCCCAGGGGAGGAGGCGGAATTTGTTTTCCATGTCGTTGGGTTTGACCCGATCACGAACTACAGGTTGGAGGCCCACTCCGATAACGATCTGGCAATCCGACTCTACGATGGGGACGACGAGGATTCCGGTACGAATGCAACCAACAGCGTCCCGTTGATGTTCAACGAAGCCAACACCAAGAAAGTCATCATGAAGATCGATATCCCAGATACCACATTGGAAGGCGATTTGACAGTCAACGTGAACCTGGTGGACACTGATGCAGGGGGATTGGTCGTGGCCACAAAGACCGTGGTCATCGAGGTCATGGAAGAGGAAATGAGCATCTACTTCTGGATAGCACCCGCCATGGCACTCATGGGTCTTGCCCTGGCATTCATAATAGGCAAATGGCTCATGGGAAGGGACAAGGGCTCCGAAAAGGTGGCTGACCTGTCCAAGAAGATATTCGAGGGAGCCATGAGCTTCCTAAACGCCGAGTACAGATACATAATCATCTTCGTGGTGGTGGTGGGGGTACTGCTGGGAGTGCTGGGTTTTGTCACAGACAGCATGAACCCGATGATGGCGGTGACATTCGTCATAGGTGCAATATTTTCAGCCCTGACGGGCAACATTGGAATGCGGATAGCCACCGCATCCAACGGAAGGACCGCGGTGGCCTGCAAGAGGGACATGAAAGAGGGACTGGCGGTGGCATTCTCCAGTGGTGCTGTCATGGGTCTTTGCGTTGTCAGCATCGGTCTTCTTGGCGTTTCTGTGATTTATCTTCTATTCCAGGACCTGGAGCTTCTATTCGGCTTCGGTTTCGGCGCGTCATCCATAGCACTTTTTGCCAGGGTGGGAGGCGGCATCTACACCAAGGCGGCTGATGTGGGTGCTGACCTTGTAGGAAAGGTCGAGGCAGGCATCCCTGAGGACGATCCCCGTAACCCTGCTGTGATAGCCGACAACGTGGGCGACAACGTGGGCGATGTGGCCGGAATGGGCGCAGACCTCTTCGAATCCTACGTGGATTCAATAATAGCAGCCATGATCCTGGGGATGGTGGGAATATCCGTAGGAGACCTGGGAGTCAGGGACGGCGGGATCATAGGCATGGCTGTTTTGCTTCCCATGATTCTTGCCGGAATAGGGATACTGTCTGCCATAATCGGTATTGTGATTGTCAGGGCGAGCGACGTGGGCAAAAACCCCCACGCTGTACTGAACCGTGGAATACTCGCTTCCGCATTCTTCATGGCCATAGCCTCTCTACTTTTCATAATCCTGATAATGGGTGATGAATACTGGAAGCTCTATGTTGCGCTGATAGTTGGATTGGCATCCGGTCTTGTCATTGGTTTTACGACCGAATACTTCACGTCAGATCATTACACCCCCACCCGCAACGTGGCAAAGGCATCCGTCACCGGCGCGGCAACCAACATCATCCAGGGCCTTTCTCTGGGGATGTACTCCACGGCCATACCGGTCATTTTCGTCTGTATCGCCATCCTGGTTTCATTCCAGTTCGCCGGCCTCTACGGCATAGCCCTGGCCGCGGTGGGAATGTTATCAACACTGGGCATGACCCTGGCAACCGACACATACGGGCCTGTTGCAGACAACGCAGCCGGTATTGCTGAAATGGCCAACCTGGGAAAGACAACCCGAAGGCGGGCCGAGGAACTGGATGCGGTGGGCAATACCACGGCAGCCATCGGCAAGGGATTTGCCATCGGTTCGGCCGGCCTCACCGCCCTGGCACTTTTCGCTTCCTACATGGAAGTTGTCAATTTGGACCTTTCAACCTTCAGCCTGGTCCACCCGGACGTGATGGTGGGCATATTCATAGGGGCGCTTCTTCCCTTCCTTTTCGCGGCCATGACCATGAACGCGGTTGGCAAGGCGGCCATGGACATGGTTGAAGAGGTCCGATCACAGTTCCGCAAGAAGAAGGGCATAATGGAGGGTACAGAAGAACCTGATTACGAAAGATGTATTTCCATCAGCACCAAAGCGGCCCTTCGGGAAATGATCGCCCCCACCCTCATCGCGGTCGTAACTCCCGTGGCTATTGGACTGTGGTCACCTGCGGCGTTGGGCGGCCTTCTGGCAGGCGGTATCGTATCCGGATTTCTCCTGGCAGTGATGATGGCCAACAGCGGCGGCGCATGGGACAACGCCAAGAAATATATCGAATCCGGCGCCCTTGGCGGCAAGGGTTCAGAGCCTCACAAGGCCGCGGTGGTGGGAGATACGGTGGGCGATCCGTTCAAGGACACTTCCGGCCCCTCACTTAACATCCTTATCAAGCTGATGTCCATAGTGGCGGTGGTATTCGCGCCCCTGTTCATACTGTGAAACGTCAGTTAAAAATCATTAAAAATGATATTCTACATGCCACCTACCGGCAGGTCCGAACACATCTGCAAACAAGGCAACTACCCATTCATAGGCCCGGAACCTGTTAAATAATGGACATTCCATTTTAAACTCTAACGTTGATCGAGCATGCCGTTTGAACTGTCACCCCTTAACACCATAAGGGGATACAAACTGGCAATGACTGCCATGCTGCTGGGAATAATCAACGCAATTCTGGTCATGATACTGGGGTTCTTTCCAATAATACCCATCACCCTTGGAGCGGTGCTGGCCTTCGTGGGGTTCAATGTATTGGTAAGAAGAGGGCGGATCAATTCCCGGGTCCGTAAAGCTGCCCTGATATCATCCATGACCCTGCTAATTATTCTAGTTATTTCAGTGTGGCATGTAAACACCTTCCTGGGCACACTGGAACGAGTGGAGGAAATGGAAGAGGACATGCAGGATATGAACACATCCAACTGGGAGGTCAAGAAGCAGAATGCCACCCGGTTCATGAACGAGGTTCCCGATGATTTCAAGATGATCGTACTGATGATCCCAATCGGCTCTCTTATGATGACCACCGCCTACGTTATGCCGGCCTTGGCAGGTATCGGTTCTAGAAAATGGATCATGCTCTTTCCCATCATCCTGTCCCTGTGCGGTGTGATGGTCACATACCATTTGACCGAGGAGGCATTCGAAGACATGGATGCCATACTTGTCGATGTGGAGAACGCCGAGGACTATGAGGATTTCAAAATAGTGTCAGCCAGTGTAAGAAAGATAGATGTTGACGATTTTCTTCGAGGTTCCAGGTTCGGCGCATCCTTTTCCATGGAAGGTTTCTTTTTTGCGGCCCTGCTGTCATTTTATGTAAAACTGGACAGGGAGATATCCTTGGAGGAATATAAGGACAAAAGAGGCAGAGATGACAGGCCAAAAATGCCACCCGGACCCCGGAAACCATCATACAGACGCGTGTACAGGGAACGGGAACCCTTCTAGGCTCTCTCATGAAAGATCGGCTGGAATATTATCCGTTTTTTTCACAGAAGCCGTTCCCAGTCCCTCAGCTTGCCACTGAATCCAAACCGGACATCTGAAAGCGCATCCACGTTCCCGGCACCCACCAGCAACATACCCGCCCGTAGCTCCCGAATGATCGTCTCAAGAAAATGTCTTGATTGTTTGTAACCCTTGATGGCATTGGGCAACACGGCTCCTGCATACCCGGCCATATCGGCCCCTATGGTCAGTGACCTGAGGGCGTCAAGGCCGTTTCTAAGACCGCCGGTGGCAATCAATGGCAGACCGACCTGACAATCCCTGACCGAATATGGAGTGGGATTTCCCCAGTTCCAGTAGGTGTCACCCAACCGTCCCAGGGCATCGTCACCGGAAGACCGGGCCCTGTAAACCTCCACCGCGGCAAATGAAGTGCCTCCCATACCGCCCACGTCCAGAGCGGCGCATCCTGCGTCCTTGAGAACGGTTGCAGATACCCCGTCCAGGCCGGCGCCGGTCTCCTTGACCACGATTGGCACCTTGGAAGCTATGGGTCTCAGGGCATCAATTACACCCTTCCCCCTGGGTTCTCCCTCGGGCTGGACAACCTCCTGAAGGAAGTTAAAGTGAAGTGCCACCGCATGGGCTCCCACCATATCCCTGGCACGTTCAACGTCTTCCAGTCCGTAGGGCCGTTCATCACCTTGCTCGATCAGCTGGGGAGAACCGACATTGCCCAAAACGAACGGCACATCGTATTCCTTGACCACCGAATAGGTTCGTTCCCATCGGGGATCCTCAAGAGCAGCCCTCTGGGATCCCACACCCATACCTATACCCAGATCGGCAGCGGCCCTGGCCAGGTTCTCGTTTATATCTTTTGCTTCCGGGCACCCTCCGGTCATGGCGGCCACCATAACAGGCGCGGAAAGCCTGGATTTTAGAAACGTTGCCGAGAGGTCCAGCTCGTCCATGTTCAGTTCCGGCAGGGCTCGGTGTGGAATTATGACATCATCCCATGGGTTCCACCTGCACCAAACATCTTCCTCGCTGCATATGCGTAAATGCTGGGACTTCCTGTTCATAATGGACATGATCACCAACTCTTTTTAAAATCCAGTCATCTTCAAGACATCCACGATCATTTGAACGCCTTTGCCGGTATCCAGCTTCCCTTCACGTTCTCGCCCCTGATTGTTTTTCTCAGCCTTCCCCCCACATCACCGTTCACTATGTGAACGTCCACCCCGGCTCGTGCCATCTCAATCCCCATCTTGACCTTCTTTCTCATCTCTCCGGTAACGTCATCCCCTGATACCTTCACAGATCGTATTCCCTTTATGGTATCGGGAGTTATCATCTCCAGAAGCTCAGCCGACGGATCCTCCTTCGGATTGGAATCGAACACGCCATCTACGTTGGTGGCGAACACGGCGATTCTTGGTTTGAGGCGAGTTGCCAGATACCACATAAGATCATCACCCGAGCATACAGCAAATCCCTTCTTCTCGTCAGGCACCATGTCCCCGAAGCTCAGGGGCGTCATGCCTAGTTGAAGGTTGTCGCTGAACAGCTTTTCATTGAGGGAATTTAGATTGAAATTCCTGAAATGCACAAAGGATGCCGGGGCAAGGGACACGGGGTTGAGCTTCTCATCAACGCATGCACAGGTCAGGTGATGATTCAGTTCACGAACATCCCGCAGGACCCTGCTCAATCCGTAAAGCTGCCAGTCTCCCTGATATCCTTCGTTCAATTTGTACTTCTTTGCCAGCTTGTGTCCGAATGAGCCGGCGCCATGGATAAGAATGACCTCCTCATTGACACTGGCAACCTCCCGCACGAGTCTCTGGATGTTATCTGGCCTGAGTGTCTTCACTTTGGATTTGACCGTAATGACACTTCCGCCCAGCTTGACAATTATCATAAACTATCCCAAAACGTGCTGATGCCTAATATAACTTGGTGGTGAAAAGATATGCAACTGGGGAAGAATATGCAACTGGGGAAGAATATGCATCTGGGGAAGAATATGCATCTGGGGAAGAATATGCATCTGGGGAAGAATATGCAACTGGGGAAGAATATGCATCTAGGGAAGAATATGCATCTGGGGAAGAATATGCATCTGGGGAAGAATATGCATCTGGGGAAGAATATGCAACTGGGGAAGAATATGCAACTGGGGAAGAATATGCAACTGGGGAAGAATATGCAACTGGGGAAGAATATACCACAGGTCTTCCCAAACCGATCGGGCACCGGCAATTGTACATCTATTCAATCAGGACGGGTCATTTCCATTCTTGAAAGCCGTTATCTTTTTGGATAACCGGTTGAGCCCCTCCCGGGCCTTGGTGCCCAGTTCCCTGTCAGATATTCTGCGATATGTGTTGAAAAAACCTCTGGGACTGACACCTTTTCTTCCCTTTATGCAAAGACCACATCTCACCAATCGTTCCAGGCTACGATGGGCCGTTGAGCGGTCCCTTCCAACCAACCGGCCAACTTCCTCGGCAGAGAGGGTTTCTTTCGATGAGATTTCCCTAAGGACCACTATGTCAGTACGTCTTAGATCGAATACAAACCCGACAATGGAAAAAATATCATGGCCCATACAACAGGCATCATCATCGATCCCCTGCCTATCAATTTCTTTATCAATCATTGATATTCATCCTCTATACTGTCAACCATCAGAACGTGTGTTATTATGCCTAATTAACCGTTTGCATCACCCGGTCCGGGTTACATCAGGTCATGCTTCTCCCAAAAACACGGTCTGGATACTATCATTTGACCGCCCATGACCGTTTCATGGAAGCCGATTCACAGAAAAGGTTAATGTTATCGAATCATTCCACAAAACAATGGCACCATGCTACCAGCGTAACTGCGTCATCTGCTGCCATGGACAGGTTGTACCGCTTCTTGAAGAGGATGTTAACCGACTTGTCCAGACCGGTCACTACGATGCCGCCTTTGCCAAGGTGATCAGCGGATGGAAGATACTGCAAACCTTTGACGGCAGGTGTTTCTTTTTCGAAAACGGAAGATGCACGGCGGGAGAATTCCGGCCAAAGGCCTGCCAGCTTGCACCCATTGTCTACAACGAGGAAGAGGACAAGGTCGAACTGGACGAACGCTGCCCCCATCTGGAAGATTTCACCATTACACCCGAGCTCGAGACCGTCATTCGGGATTTTGCCAGGGCCCTGGTCAAAGAAAGGGAATATCGAGAACGGACAGGTAATTTCTGACTGTTCGGAACCCTCTGTGATCCAATTATAAAAACTTCTCATCACATTAGGGGACTTTTATTCATATTGTCGCGAATGCCGGGTTCAACAAAAAGGCATTCAAAACTCTTCGACGTAAAGCGACGGACTTGACAAATCTCACGTCAAACCGTCTGAAAAGGGGGTGGTTTCACCCATCTCTTTTGACAGTTATGGGGATGACACCAGCCTGGAATTCTCGTTCGGCGATCTTGATGGGGTCGATCACCCCGTCAGAGATGTCAATAAGGACCGGTGCATCGAATTTTATCTGAAGCGCCCTGGCACCGATTATGCGGGCCTTTTCAAAACGTGTGATTTCCAAGGTATTCCCACCCTCAGCCGAGGTCTGGCTTGTCGGAGCCCTGTGTAACTCCTTTTAGAATAAAAACTTATTCATGCACCGATTTATACCGTCAGTACAATTCAGGAGGTCAGATACTGGGTACTGTGAAACGACCGGTCCGTGCCGGTGGGTACATCCTCCGTCTCCTTGAAAGGAACTGGGGACGCGGCATGCTGACTATCCTCGCAGTTACCGTAGGAGTGGCGTTCCTGGTTGTGTTCGCATCCCTCAACAGCGGCATCCAGGATCATCTCGAAAACAGGGCGGTGGCAGAGAACGACCCGAAGGTCGCCCAGCATTATGAGGACCTGGGCGAGATAGTGTCGAAATGGGTGATGGTGCTTCTTGCGGTGGCATCGCTCCTCGTGATGTTGTCCGTGGGCAATGCCATCCTGATATCCCTGAGCCAGAGGAAAAAGGAACTAGCGATATTGCGGGCCGTGGGTATATCCAGGGGACAGATCGTCCAGCTGGTGGTGGCAGAGGCCGCCGTTCTTTCCCTGTACGGGTTTATCCTGGGTGCTTCCCTGGGTGCATGTTTGAGCGTGTTATTCGACTGGATGTTCACAAACGGGATAGGCACGTCTGCTCTCGTTGGACCGTCGTTGGTGACCCCGGGAGTTGTTTTGATGGCCGCCCTGGTCTCGGTGGGGATGGGAAGCCTCGTGTCCCTGCCCCTGGCCGTGTCAGCATCCCGGGTGGAGCCCGTGGAGATATTCCGAGGGGAGGTATGAAAGGTGAATAAAAGGGTAAAAGGACCGATCGTGCAAATGATCGACGTGAGCAGGACATACGACATGGGCACGTCCACGGTAATGGCCCTGGATGGCATTAACCTGAGCGTGTCCCGGGGCGAGTTCTTGGCCGTGGTGGGCCCGTCCGGGTCCGGAAAGTCCACACTACTAAACCTAATTGGAGGGCTTGACCGTCCCAGCGAGGGGAGGGTTCGGGTGCTGGGCAGCGACCTGAGCAACCTATCAGAGGAGGAGATGACCCGCTTCCGGAGGGAGAATGTGGGGATGGTTTTCCAGTTCTTTCATCTAATACCCCACCTCAACGCCCTGGATAACATAATGATCTCGCGGATGTTCGAGGCAGATTGTTCCGTTGAACGGGCCCTACGCCTTCTGGACCAGTTGGGTCTGAAGGATCGCATGTCCCACCTGCCCGGGGAGCTTTCGGGGGGGGAGCAGCAGCGGGTTTCCCTGGCAAGGGCTCTGTTCAACGAACCGGACATCCTACTGGCCGATGAGCCTACGGGCAACGTTGACACCAAGATGGGGAGCAGTATCGTCAAGCTCCTCAAGGACCAGAAGAAATGGGGAAGGACAATCATCCTGGTGTCCCATGACATGAACGTCGCCCGGGAAGCCGACAGGATCGTGGAGCTGAAGGACGGGAGGGTGGTTCCTGGATAGACTGAGAGTATATCCCTACCTCCTGGGGCATTACAGTAGGAACCGGCTCCGTACCGTTCTGGCCATGCTTTCGATGTCCACCTGCGTGGCGTTCTTCATCCTGGTTTCATCCATCAGCCTCGGCCTCTCAGAGGACATCCAGGGAGGACTGGACCCCTTTCTCCCCCCAGATTCCCAGACTCCCCAAGAGACGGCACTCGAAGACCCCGAGGCCCGGGAGGTGGACGAGGACACAAAGCAGACCCTTGTTCACTGGCTTTATGTCATATCCCTTGCAAGTTTCGTTGCAGCCGCCGCGGGCATAGCAAACATCCTGCTCGTATCAATGCACCAGCGAAAAAAGGAGATAGGTATCCTTCGTGCCGTAGGCATCTCCCGTGAAGAGGTGGGAAGGCTGTTCATCCTAGATGCCCTTTGGATGGTGCTTATGTCATTTATCATAGGTGTTCTGGCGGGGCTGATCCTATCCAATAATATCTTCAACTGGATGTTCGTGGATGGGAGAGGAGGAATGTTCTTCGCTCCGGCCCGTACACCGCCGGTACTTGTTCTCAGTGCCCTGGTGATCTGCCTTTTTGTGGGCGCGGCAGCCGCTTACTACCCCGCGAAAAAAGCATCCGCCATGGACCCAGTAGCGGCCCTCAGAGGTTGAGTGTGTTTTTCGATGATCGGGTTCAGTACCACTTTGGCGGCTGAAGGCGATGGGAATCCTTGTACCACTCCAGCACGTTGGTGTTGCACCAGGTGCATCGGGAATTCCACAGGCCGTCCCATATCTTCCTTGCCTCCTCCTCGGAGGTGGGCGGGATGATCTTGTAGGGGGAACTACATTTGGGGCACTGACCGTTGAGCATTTCCGCTGGAATGCCAAAATAGTCGTTGGGTTCCTCTTTTATTGGCTCAGGGCTCGGCTCCCAGCGGGGTCTGTAATCCATTGCGGGTTTCGGAACGAAACGAACCAGCGTCATGGCCCGAACATCGCTTCCGGTCTGACGGATATCCATGGCGTTCACCGGTGATCGACCCATGTAATCTATCAGGGGCAGCAAAAAGAACACCTTCATCACGTTGCGAGAAGCGGCCTGTCCTCCGGTTATGGGTTCATGGGTCTCAACATCAACAACTTCCATGGTGCCGATTATCATCTTCCCAAGAGTCGATCCCATGGCCGCCTCCATGACGGTGAAATAGAGATACCCGATAACCAGCATGGATATCAGGAACAGAAGTATCCAGGTGAGGGAATCCAGCTCGAGTCCGTAGAAAACCCAAATTATGGCACCCACAAGTATGAACAGCACGAGGAAATCGAATATGGAGGCCCCAACGCGCTTGCCCCAGTATCCGCTCTCTACCAACTCTTCCTCTTCCATCCTAACACCTTTTGTAAGTATTTGGGAAAATAATGAAGGTGAACGGCGAACGTACACACATTACCTTCAATGGGATAAAACCCAAATTTCCCACCTCTTGTGATATAAACGATATGTGAAACATTATATAAACGTTGCTAAATTGATTTAAACGTATATAATGGCCACCATATCCAAACACCAGGCGATTGACCCTTGACGATTGGCATGTCACACGATTGTCGCGGTATCAAAGACCGTATCTATTTTTTCTTGAGGGTCAGCACCTTCTCCAGATAGGCCCTGGCACCTTCCAGGTCCATCTGGGCCATTTTTCTTACCCGTTCAACGGACACGCCCTGCTGGGCAAGCTCATCCAGATGTGCAAGGAACGATGCAAGCTCACCTTCCTGGTCCTTTGACTCATCGGTCTGAACAACGGATGTGTCCTGGACTTGGGACTGAGGCACCTGGTCGAGCTCTGATGCATGATCGTCAGAGGCCGACGCATCGGAAAGTGCCTTCTGAATTTGTGGGATATAGTAAGGGTCCTTGAACATAGGAGCCAGATGGGACAGTTGAGGGCCCATACCCGTATCCACGAGTTCATTGTACAGGACCTGGAGCTGGAGAAGGGTTTCCATCTTCTGCACGTAATCATCGAATATCTCTGGGAATTTCGTGGGGTTCTCTGACAGTTGAAGCTCTAGCCGGTCAGTGTTGAAACCCTGATCCCGAAGCGTTGCGATCTCCGGGCTGAATCTCCTGAATACATCGTTCTGTTTCTGAGCGAACTCCAGCGCCTCCACGTCCTGGACCATCCCGCTTGCGGTGGACGGGTCCCGAAGCTGCGTCTTGAGCATATCTCGCAGATCGGTAATATCGGGATCGGTCAATGCATCCAGGCGATTGATCAAAAGAGTGGCCTCCTCGGCCATTCCGATGAAATCCTCGAAACGCGATGGAGCGTTCTCGGGATCGTTTTTGATTATATCCGACAGTTCCCTGACGTTGAACCCCAAGTTGGCATAATATTGGATCACAGCTCTAAGTTCCTCCATCTCCGGGTCTGGACCCTTGGGGGTTTGCTGGATATCCTCAGAAGTTTTTTCAACAGGCTCGGATTGGATTGAAGGATCATCCTGTTTTGGAGCATCGGCCTTTTCCGGTTCTGCGGGTACCACCTCTTTGTTGGTGGGATGATAAACGGTTGACTTTGAAACGTGGACAGTTGCCGGTTCTGCGGGTACCACCTCTTTGTTGGTGGGATGATAAACGGTTGACTTTGAAACGTCGACCGTTGCCGGTTCTGCGGGTTTCGCTTCCTTTTTTGCCGTACGGATGTCAGGCTGTGGTGGTTTTACCATTTCATCTTTTGTTTTCGATGAAGATATCTCGACATCTATGTTCCTTTTCTTTGGCCGGTCATCCTTATGAGTATCCTTGGAAATGTTTCCTGGGAGGATTATTTTCGGCATGGGAAGATGTTTATCCGATTCGTCGTGTGCCTCGACTGGTTTTTTTCCAGCTGCACCCTCGGACGTCTTCTGCCATGCCTTCTGTGTTTCTTCCTGTCTCTTCTCGGGCACATTTCTATTGTCAAGGTTTTTTTCAAACCGCTTTTCCATCTCGATACGGAAATGATCCAGTTCAGTTGCCTTTTCTTTCTCTATCTCCCGGGAAGCCTCCTCAATTGTATCCTCAGATATCTCATCAACATTTATGGAAGATTCATCAGGCAAATCATCGAATACCTCTTCTCCCTTGATTATCCGGTCGAACCGTGATATGATATCACCCATTTCCGATCGGATCTCCGATTCGATCTCCTCATCGGGGTCAATGTTACTCTCGTGCCCTTTCTCTTGATGAGTTTTTTTTTCGGGCACTGTTGGTTTTTCGAAAATATCCTTCGGTTCCTTGGCTTTTTTTTTCTTTAGGTCCGGAATGAGGGCCGAAAGACCCTTACCAACCCTTATATTCCCCATGGTCTCCAAAGTTCCCCCCGACTCATCGGGACTGTTAGATCATGGGAAAATACCGGGATATTTAAATAGATTGGCCCCCGGCAAATCTTTTGACCGTCGGATAGCTATCCTATCCGCTCATTCCAATCAAAGAAGCCCGGTGTGTGTTATTTCTACGCTCTGGATGCCTTCGATACCCTTAAAAGAATCTTCCATTCCCTCCCCACCACCCTTTTTATCATCAAAGATAAGGGTAACATCCAGGGCCTTCAACCCGAAGGCGATAGGGACCTCTTTTATCTCGTTTAGTTTTCCCGATTCGGGAATGATATCCTCTATGGATTTCTTCAAACCCTCCAAATTGACATCCGTATCCTCGGGCATTATCCGATAAATAACAGCTACCTGTCCCATTTAAACCACCTTTGGACCTCAGGGTCCGATGAAACCGCACTCGGTGCACCGGTATTTGACACTCTGGTCCCTGCAGTTCCAGCATCGTCCTATCAGGCCCTCACCGCAGGATGGGCAATAGAAGCTTGTCTGACCCTTCTTGTCAAGGCGTATTCCGCATGCGCTGCATGTCTCACTTACTGCCAAGGATATCCACCGGGCCGCCGCAAAGTTATGGTCACAGTTAAACCTTTTGGTGAAGCGCACGAGAGATGAATTTGTATGATCCGAAGACATGTATCACCCCTTCATGTTGAAAACCTATGCAAAATTGACCGATCGGGCTAACAAACACCCACATTTCCTTGCCGGACGGGGAAAGTTGATGCTTGACCAATAATGTGTAATGAACAGGCGGTTCAATATGATCAACCGGATACGTTGAAAAACAGATCAAGATAAATGAAAGCTCAAGGTGAATGATCCGAAGAAGGGTTCTGATCATCCCTTAAAGTCGAAACGGTTTCCTCGAGTATCCCGATCAATCTTTCCCTGTATCCCATCTGATCAGGATATTCATATGACCACCCCTTCCAGTAAGGTCGTTTGTGGCCCAACTTGAACTTGATACCTTCCATCAAAGTCTCGTAGCTGTCCTTATCCACCTTGCGGACCCGCTGGTCCGCCAGGATGTACCAATGGTAACGTGTATCAGGCATTGCCCCGGACCTATCCGGAGCCGGCACGGTCCTTATCTTTGTGGAACTAAATGAAAATGTCCATCGGTCCGGAGCTACTTTCTGTTCGTGCCAGGAACCCTTCGGATAGACCCAATTATGACTCAGCCCGACCTTCATGCCCGAATACACCTGTCCTTTGTGGATCTTTAACTCGTTGAAAGTGATCGTAATTCCCCCAGATCAAACGTACATTCCGTCTTTATCCTAATAAAAGAAAAGAGGGGGAGGGCGAAAGTGAATATGAGCTGATTGGATGAGATGATCGTATCCTATACCGAACAAGTACTCCAAATACAACAGCAAATTCAAAAAAGTGTACCAATCTTAGTTTAAATACCCCCCTGCTAGGAAGTGTCATGGAAAAACGGAGCGTGCATCCATGATACTGAATTTGAACCATACCGCAACACCCCTGCTACTGGCGGGACTTTTCATCCTGTCAGTGTTCGTGTGCCTGCCCGCATCGGCTCAGGCCGAAGCGGATATTCAAGTGAACTCCCTGCACATTGACGGCAGGATAATCAACGGTTATGCCGTAACGGAAGTAACCCAGAACTTCACCAATAGCGGAACATCATCCGGTGAGGTGGAATTCCGTTTCGGTATTCCCGAAAGGGCCTTCCTGTCCAACCTGACCGTGACAGTCAACGGAAAGACATTTTATGGACAGTCGATGAGAAAGGCGGCCGCCCAGGAGACCTACGACAGCGCGGTTTCTTCTGGTAAGACCGCTGGCATGGTCTCCAACAGCCCATCGTCCAACGTGTTTGCAACATCACTCAACGTGGCAGGAGGACAGACCGCCGAGGTAAGTCTTCGTTACGAGGAGTTCATCCCCAGAACCCGGGGGGAATACATTTACTCAATACCCACATCAGCCAGCTCGTACCCTCTTGGGACCGGGGATTTCCAAATACGTGTGGAGATACATTCCCCTACTGACTTCCAAAGTTTCGATGTACCGTCTCACCCGGCCACCGACATCAACATACTCAGTGACAGTTCAAGGATCGCCTACTACCATCCCCAAACGCCGGACGTTTCCAGGGATTTCGAGATATTCTGGACCCAATCACCCCTTCCACAAGAGGGCAGTCTTCTAACCCATGTGACCGAAGACGGGCAGGGATACTTCTTCCACGTGTTCGCCCCCGACATGGCAGATCTGGGTGGATCGCCAATGGCCAAGGACATAATCTTCGTCCTGGATAAATCCGGTTCAATGTCCGGGACCAAGATACAGCAGTTGAAGGATTCCTTCTCATCCATAGTTGACGATCTAAGATCAGAGGATCGGTTCAACGTGGTGTTCTTCGATGACAGCATTGACAAATATTCAAACGAGATCATACCTGTCAGTGGTAGTACCCGCAACGATGCCAAAACATACATAGATCGGATAAGCGCCGATGGGTCCACCAACATCAACGACGCGCTGATTACGGCCCTGGAAATGTTCCCGGACTCCTCCGGCACAGTTCCCATAATAGTATTTCTGACAGACGGCCAACCCACCGCCGGTGAGACCTGGACCGATAACATCCGTTCCAACGTGATGGCAGCCAACTCACAGAGCGTTGCAATCTTCTCACTGGCATTTGGCAACGACTGCGATTTCCCGTTCCTGGAGGCCCTGAGCCTGGAGAACTTCGCCACAGCCCAGCGGGTCGACGCGAACACCGACGCATCCGTCCAGTTCCAGAACTTCTACGAGACCGTTTCCACGCCCCTGCTCAAGAACATCAACTTCGGCTACGATGCGGATGTCAGTCAGGTGTATCCATCCCATGCGGACCAGCTTTTCGAGGGTTCCGAGATTGCGGTGGTTGGACGTTTCAACGCCAGCCGCACAGATATGGGAACAACAATAACTGCTCGATCAGAAAAGGGTGACGAGACCTTTGAAAAGGTATTCCCTGTCAAGGACACGGACAAAAACGATTTCATTCCCAGGATGTGGGCGTACAAGAGGATCAACAACCTTCTGAACCAGATCAAGGTGGAGGGCGAGTCCCAGACCCTGATCGACGAGATAGTCGATTTGGCCATGGACAACAACTTCGTGACACCCTACACGGCCATGGTGATGGTGGCGGATGATCCGGAATACGGGGAAAACGAGGAAGAGGACAACGAGCAGGGAGAAAAAACGTCCTATGATGACGACGACACGGATGACGATTATCCCAGCTCAGGCAACGGATTTAACATGGACGCAGACCAGAACAGTTGGGATGCCATGGCATGCGATGATGACGATTGCGGCGACGATGACGACTGCTGCGATGATGACGGCGGTTACGGTTGTGAAGATGAAAGCGGTGACGATTGCAGCAATGCCATCATCCTGTGCCCCGTGATCGGCATCATCTTGTCAATCATCCTGATCGCAGGCATTGCCCTGGCCCGCAGGAGGAAAAGAAAAAGGGATCTAAAGAAGGAGTGATCGGGGTTGGGATGTCGTCTCGGGTATCCATGACCTTCCGGGACGTGAGAGGAACCCCCAGGGGGGAACGGAATTCCGTTCCCCCCACAATTCATCAATAGAATTCACGGAATGAACTGGGAAAACAACAAATACGGAATAAGTGATAGTCAAAATGACGAGGATCGGAATGAGACCTAATTCGGGACGTTTGTTTGCGGCAATGCTGCTTTTTCTAACGGTCACCTCAGTGTCATTACCACTCTCCGCCACCGCCCAGAGCGATAATTGGGATGATTGGTATTATTCATATGGCATCATGCCCCAGCTGGGGCCGTTCACCTGGTCCGACGGCTCACCCATCGTGAACGCCACCCTTGAACTTTACGAGAATATGAATAGTACCGTTTTCTCGGCGAAAACGGATTTGGAAGGAATTGCCAGGTTTTCACAGGATATGCCTTACGAATACTATTCCTGGTCACTACTTCGGGACGGCCGGGTCATCATGGACGGTGAAATCGCGATCACCGAAGACACCCCGTCCGGTGAGGTATGGTGGCCACCGGACCAGGACCCTCCGATCGCCAGCCTGACCGAGGCGGAGTTCGATTGGGGAGGGGACGATGACGACGACTCATGCATTGACGATGATGATGACGACGATGAATGTGATAGTGGTTCAGATGATGACTCGAGCGGTTCACTGTTCGCATTGTGCGGCGCCGTCATAGTGATCGTGGTTGTCATACTTGTCATCGTTCTCAACTATTCCAAGATCAAGCGGGAGAAGCTCCTGGATCACTCCACCCGCCAGAGCATCTATGATCACATCCGGGAGAATCCCGGGGCCCATCTTCGGGCCATAAAGAGCGATCTGGAGCTGCCCATGGGGGTTCTCAACCATCACCTCTACAAGCTGGAATCCGAGGAAATCATCAAATCCAGGACCGATGGCCAGTACAAGTGCTTCTACCCGGCAGGTTTCAAGGTTGAACGATCACTTCCTCACCTCTCCGACAAACAAAAGGAAATTTACAACTCTATCCTGGGCAAACAGGGTATCACACCGGCAGAGATATCCGACAAGACCGCCCAGCCCCTCAAAAACGTCTACTACCATGTGGATGCACTGGAAAGACAGGGCCTGATAACCACAGTCAAGGATGGGAAGATAAAACACTGCTACGTTGCCAGCGCCGCTTGATCATTTGACGTCAAATGATCCTTCCTGGGCGGAATGGAACGCTTCAAAAAAGTGTTCCAATCTACCTTTATAACCACTTCGGGAATGATTTCTTCAGCAACCTGGAGGGAACAAGGTTGATGGAAAAAGGACACAAACGGAAATACGCGGCGGCGGGCGCCGGGCTTCTGGCCCTGGTCCTGCTGCTGTCTGTGGGCATGGCAGAGGAGACCGATCTCCTGGGCAGATCAGAAAATCAGGACACGGAAGAGGGTGTTACGGAAAGCGAGGATGAAGGGATCGGGACCGATGACGTAAATGAGGATGAAGGAAGCTGGTTTGGAATAGGAACGGCGGATGCGGAGGAAGAGGCATCGGAGGGCGAGGAGGATGAGGGAGAAGACAAAGGCGACGAAACCGTCAGCGTGGATATGGGCCCCTTTCTCAACGAGGATGACCAACCGGTGGCCGACGCCAACGTATCCCTGTACTACGGTGACGAGGAGTACACATCCACCACCAACAGGGATGGCATGGCCTCGCTGGACATACCCGCCGATGAATGGGATGGCAGCAAGGATGTGAAAGGCTCGATCGAGAAGGGAAACGAATCCTACGAGTTCTCCGGAGAGGTGAACGATGACGGCGAGTTCTCATCCGAAAGCGATCTTCCAAAGCTGAAATACGCCGAAGGGAATTTCTTCACCACCACGACCATAGTGTTGATCGGGGCGGCTGCACTGGCCATCCTGACAATTCTGGTCCTGGTAAGGCGCAGGGGAGGTTCAAAATAATATAAAGGATTAGGTACGCCTGATGGATGAAACCACGGGGAGAGGATTCATCCTCTCCCCAACCCCTTTTTAGGAAACAGCACCATGAGATCGATTCAAAAAATAATCATTCTGAGCATTTCGCTCCTGATCATCTCACCGATGGTCCTGGCCCAGGATGGGGAAGTACACCTTCAAATATCGGTGGTCAATGAGGACTCCGGCAAACCGGTGGATGGGATAAGGATCAATCTCACCAGCAAGGAGAACGCTTCGGTAATCTCCGGCGTTCTGGATATTGATGGAACGTTCAACATTGACATACCACCGGGAGAATACTGGATAGATATCCTCTACCGGGGCAGGAGGATAGAACCTGCCCGGCTGATCTTCACCCCGCCCTCATCCGTTGAAGAGGGATGGCATATCAACATAGACAAGGTTAAGCGGCTTGATCTGGAAATCCAAATCGATTCGGAGGTTTTCGACCCCGGCAGCGACGCCCAATGGTGGGACCCGAATTACAGACCCGACATGTATAGCGAGTTCCTCCCCGGGGGGGAGGAAGAGGTTCATATCCCGTTTTGGAAGGAACACCTTCTGAAGATAGTCATAATCTCGGCGCTGGTCCTTTCCCTTAGCATCTGGAACTATTCCAGGATAAGGAGGGAACGGTTGCTCGACCATTCAACAAGGCAGAATATATTCGATTACATCAAGGACAACCCCGGCATCCACCTGCGCGGTATAAAAACGGATCTGGACCTTTCCATGGGGGTTCTCAATCATCACCTGAACAAACTTCAAGAAGAAGAGATGATCCGGGTCCGATCCCAGGGACAGTACAAACGATACTACCCCGCCGGCGCCCGGATCAGCGATCAGCCGCACCTATCCCCTTCCAAAAAGCAGGTTTATCAGGCCATAACCAACAGTCCGGGGATGAATCCCAATGAGGTGGCAAACGCAGTTGGACAACCACCCAAGAATGTCTACTATCACATCCAATCCCTTGAACGCAACGGTCTTATCAAAACCCGCAGGGTGGATAACGTGAAACTATGTTTCCCGGCCGATACATGATTATATTTCACTCTTCCTCCATTGCCTTAAAATATATCCACGGTATTCCACAACCATGGACTTGCGCAGGTCCGCCATGGCGTTGATGACGGTTTTGTTCCTGGTATTGATCCCGCAGAGCTTGGCCCAGGAAGAAACCGTGTACACAGGCACCCTGTCGGCCGTGATGGTGGAATCCTTCAGCGGAGAACCCCTGGAAGGGATCACCGTCACCCTCTATCACACCTACCACAACACCACCTACAACCAAACATCCGACGAGTCAGGCAGCGTGTTTTTAACTGTTCCGTGGGGAGAGTGCCGGCTGGGGATCGAATATTGGAACACAACCATACCCCCGGAATATTACGAGTTCTATACAAATGAAGATATCGACGAGAACAACACAATTCAGATAGACATCAATCAAACCTTCATACTTCAGGTGTTCTTCACCGAAGAATTCTCCAGGGACGTGGACAATGACGGGTCACCCAACTGGTGGGAGGATGCCAACGGTCTCGATCCCTTCGACGATTCCGACGGGATATCCTCGGGGGATGACGATGACAGCACCGGGGACGATGATGCCGGGGATGACGACGATGACAGCACCGGGGACGATGACACCGGGCCCGAAGAGGGGGAAGATGAGGGGGACAGCGGTTCCGGACTCTTTCTCATCATAACCTTCGGCATGGTCTTTGTGCTACTTCTGGCCATGGCGGCATTAGGGTATTCCAAGATACGCAGGGAACGGGTGCTGGACCATTCCACCCGGCAGAATATCTACGATCATATCAGAGAGAACCCCGGGGTACACATGAGGGGGATCAAAAACGAGCTGGAGCTTCCCATGGGGGTGCTGAACCATCACCTGTACCGGCTTGAGACCGAGGAGATGATTAAGTCCCGCAAGGATGGTCAGTACAAGCTGTACTTCCCGGTTGGATACAGAACCGAAAGCGGACCTCATCTCAGCAAGACCCAAAAAGCCATACTGGATGCCATTGAGAGGGCTCCGGGAAAGACACCGGGGGATTATGCCAAGGCAACCGACAAATCCCTCAAGACCGTTTACTATCACGTGGAAACCCTGGAGAGGCAGGGATTGATATCCATAAGAAAAGAGGGTAAGATGAAAATGTGCTTTCCGGTGAAGAACACCTAGAATGTAACCGTATCCATCCATCCGGGGAGTGCAAAACTCATCGACCCATATCCCACTGGTTTTACAAAAAACCCTTTAACCCATCATGCCTTTTCAAAAAACGATACCATGAGCGATATTCCCTCCAGACTCAAGGACCTGCGCGGGATCATGAAAAAGGAAAAACTCGACGCCTACATAGTGCCGTCCACCGATGACCATGGCAGCGAATACGTACCCCATTTCTGGAAACGTCGGGAATGGATATCGGGGTTCACCGGTTCAGCAGGCGATGTGTGCATAACCGCCACCAAAGCGGGGCTGTGGACCGATGGACGATACTTTCTCCAGGCCGAAGAACAGCTCAGGGGGTCCGGTATAACCCTATTTAAGATGGGGGTTCCGAAAACGCCGGAAATGAAGGACTGGCTGTCCAAGGTCCTCAAAAAGGGTGCCAGGGTGGGTATCGACCCCAAGGTGATCTCGGTTGAAGCCGCGGCCAAGCTACAATCCACCCTGGCAAACCACGGACTGGTACTCTCACCGGTTGAGGGAAACTTCATAGACATGCTCTGGAAGGATCAGCCTCCGGTGTCCAAGCAACAGGTATACGTTTGGGGAAAGAAATACGCCGGGGAGGCCGTTTCCAAGAAGCTGGAGCGGCTCAGAAAGGTGATGAAGGAAAAGGGCGCGGATGCCCACGTACTGACCGCCCTGGATTCCATTGCATGGCTGTTCAACCTCCGGGGAAAGGACATCGATTACAACCCGCTTTTCATATCCTACGCCATAGTCACCAACCGCAGCGCCGTGCTGTTCATCGATTCGGACAAGCTTCCCAAATCCGCCATGACACATCTCAAGGGAACCGTTCGGGTGGCCAAGTACGAGGATTTTGCAAAGGAGCTTTTGGGTCTTCAGAAATCCGCGGTGCTATTAGACCCCAAGACCGCCAGTCGATGGGTCAATGACCGGTTAATGGGCGCACGTATCATCAAGGACCGTTCACCGGTGGTGGATTTCAAATCCGTGAAGAACGACACCGAGATAAGAGGATTTCGCATCTCCCTTGAACGGGACGGCGTGGCTTTCGTCAAATGGCTGAAATGGCTATCTGAAGAAGTGCCCAAAGGCAAGCTGACCGAATGGACTGCCGCTGAAAAGCTAAGAGAATTCTTTTCTCAGGGAACCAACTATATGGGACTCAGCTTCACCACCATATCCGGTTACGCCCACAAGGGCGCCGTAATACATTACTCCACCAACGAAGACACGGCCATCGGTTTAAAACCCAGGGGCATATACCTTGTGGATTCGGGGGTACAGTACCTGGACGGGACCACGGATTGCACCAGGACCATTGCCCTGGGAAAGGTTACCAACGAACAGAGGGACCGTTTCACCCGGGTACTCAAGGGTCATATCCAGCTGGCCATGCTTCGATTCCCCGAAGGGACCCAGGGCAAATCAATCGACGTGCTGTCAAGGCTTCCACTCTGGAAGGCTGGGTTAAACTTCAACCACGGCACCGGCCACGGAGTGGGCTCTCATCTGAACGTTCACGAGGGACCCATGTCCATATCCCCCCGCGACCCCGGAGTTCCCCTCAAGGAAGGCAACGTTTTGACCAACGAACCCGGGTTCTACAAGGAGGGCGGTTACGGCATCCGGATAGAGAACATTATATTGACCGTCAAGGATGAAAAGTTTTCAAACGATGATCGTAAATGGATGCGTTTCGAGACCCTGACAATGGTCCCCATAGACACGGGCCTGGTCATAGTGGAAATGCTTACCGATGCCGAACGGGACTGGCTCAATACATATCACAGGACCGTAAGAAGGGTCATATCACCATTTCTGGACAAGGAACACAGGAAATGGTTAAAAGCGGCCACCGAACCTATATGAACGCCGCCTGGACATCCGATGCCATTGTTTGAAATACACAGACATGTCACCCCTCGGATATTAGAGAAACATCCTCCTTCAACATAAACGCTTTCACAACCAATCGCCCCGTGTAGTATGATCGTCCGATGCGCACATGCATGATGGTAGGGCACATGTGGGCCCATACTATCCCCCAAGGATTTTCCCCCTCGAAGGATTTTGGCAGGGGGTGGTATTTGTGAGTTGTTTGCACACAGCCCTAATTCGTCTTCCTCTTCGCCACCACCTTTCTCCGGGACCCGGGTTTCTTCTCCTCCTTATCCGGATCGGACTTGTCCTTCCTGGCCTTCCGGGGACCGTCGGTCCGCTCCCTGGCCGGCCTCCTTTCTTCCAAATCATCATCTTCTTCCCCCGGCAAGCCCCTGAAG
>Ga0272441_10002108_pt1 | contig 41108 bp, 33 predicted proteins | sample SSMProp6N_FD_193582 | JGI IMG/M metagenome (GOLD analysis project Ga0272441, IMG submission 193582) | Marine sediment archaeal communities from Little Sippewissett salt marsh, Falmouth, MA, United States - SSM-Prop-6N | ecosystem: Environmental > Aquatic > Marine > Wetlands > Sediment ...
TCGATGGTCTGGTCATTTCAGGAGGAGATGATACCGGAAGCGTTATGGTTGACCTTGCTGAACAGGGTCTGCCTTGTGTACATGCCCCCAAGACCATGGATCTGGATCTTCAGACCTATTCTGTGGGAGGGGATTCAGCCTCCAACAAGATTGCCGGATTCGTCCAGGATATAAAGACTACCGGCAGGACCCATAACCGGGTGATGATCGTGGAGGTCTTTGGACGGTATACCGGACATACGGCTTTCCGGGGCGGTATTGGAGCCGATGCTGACTGTATCCTTATACCGGAGATCCCGGTTGATTTTGATGTGGTCTATGAACATCTTAAAAGGAATTACTTCCGGCGTATGGAGGAGAGCGACGTCCACGCAGGGACCTACACAATAGTCGTTGCCGAGGGGCTTGTTGATGCTGCTGGCGAGATCATCGTGGATGAATCCTCAAAAGCTGACGCCTTTGGACACAAGCGACTTGCAGGTGCTGGTAAGTATGTGAGGCTCCAGATAGAGGATCGGATGAAAAAGGATCCCGAGATCAGGAAATTGCTGAATTCCCACGGTATGTATGTTCCGGGACAATTTGAATACCCGGAGATCCGGGAGGTGGTCCCGGGACACCTGGCCAGATCGGGTGGGACATCTGCCTACGATGTCAGTTTTGGCAAACAGGTCGGAGCCGCTGCAGTGATCCTTCTCAAAAACGGTATTACCGGCGTGACCGTATATGAGGTGGAGGGTGCTGAAATAAAATATATGCCTACCAGACAGGCTATTGTAAGGAAAAGCGTCGACCTGGACATGGTGGCCTTCTATGAGCAGCTTGATATCTGCTTCGGCAGGAAACCCAAGCCTTACAATCCCGTTTTCCGGGAGGTCTGTGATACTAAGGTCTCAAGGTTTCATTAGAGTACCTTTACGCTGGGAATAATGCTGAATTTATTAGGAGGGATACCATGACCTACAAGGTAGTTCTTATAAGACATGGGGAGAGCCTGTGGAACAAGGAGAACCGGTTTACCGGTTGGACTGATATAGATCTTTCGGAAAAAGGGATCCATGAAGCCCACAAGGCAGCGACTCTTCTCAGGGAAGAGGGATTTACATTTGATGTGGCTTTTACCTCCGTCCTGAAGAGAGCAATAAGGACATTATGGATCATTCTTGATGATATGGACCTCATGTGGATCCCTGTCTATCGTTCCTGGAGGTTGAATGAAAGGCATTATGGAGATCTCCAGGGTTTTAACAAGATCGAGATGGCAGAGAAGGTGGGAGATGAACAGGTACATATATGGAGAAGGAGTTACGGTATAAGACCGCCGGCCCTGACGGAAGATGACCCGAGACATCCTTCCAGGGACAGAAGATATGGGTCCATGTCTCTGGAGGAGATCCCCTCTGTGGAATGTCTTAAAGATACAGTAGCAAGATTCGTCCCCTACTGGGAAGAAGTCATTTCTCCAGCGATCCGGGAAGGGAAGAGAGTGGTCATAGCTGCTCATGGAAACAGTATAAGGGCTCTGGTGAAATACCTGGATAATGTGAGCGATGAGGAAATAGTGAGTTTGAATATACCTACAGGTGTTCCACTTGTATATGAGCTTGATGATGAGCTCAAACCGGTGAAAAGTTATTACCTTGGAGATCCTGAAGAGATCGCAAAAGCAGCAGCAGCAGTTGCCAACCAGGCAAAAAAGGATAAATAAAGGGGAGGGAACTCCTTTTTATCAGAAAACCAGGGACAAAGGGCCTCGATCCGAGGCCCTTTGTCCCTTTCCTGGTGGAAGAAAGATAGCTTTGTGATATGCTTTTACTGTTTCTCGAAAACAGGTATCCTATGATGAACCAGAGGAGAGATGGGACGGATGCAGAGAGGATATTACGGTTACCGGAAAAGGAGCCTTCTACCCAGGATCATGACAATTCTCCTGGTAGTGTTAATTGGTGCAGCAGGCTATTTAACATGGAACCATTTTTTCTCAGGAAAAGATAATGAACAAGCTCAACAGGAAATCCAGACTGTTTCCGAAGAGGATCTCAAGGCTTCCCAGGTAGTGATATCCAATGATATCGCATCTTCCGATCACTGGATACTTGTAGACAAGAGCAGTTTTACCCTTTATCTCTACCAGGGGCGGGAAAAGAAAGGTGCCTATTCTATCGCCACTGGTTCGGTTTCGGGAGATAAGCAGATCTCGGGCGACAACCGTACCCCTCTTGGCACCTTTACTGTTGAAAGCATAGAGGACTCGAGTTACTGGGTATATGATTTCGATGATGGGCAGGGACCTGTAGAGGGGGCCTATGGCCCGTGGTTCATACGGCTCAAGACGCCATGGGAAGGAATTGGCATCCATGGGACTCACGACCCTTCATCGATAGGAACCATGTGTACTGCCGGTTGCCTGAGGTTGAAGAACAGTGACCTCCTTGCCATGGTGGATAAGATCAAGGTGGGAGGGCTTGTATATATACAGGAGTAATGAGAAAAACCGGCAGGCCAGTATGGAATAAGGAGAGGGCCTGGCGGGTCCTCTCTCTTATGTTTTCTGAATTGATCTCGCTGTTTTCTGGGATAGCCCAGCAAAAAAGCCTGCTTTGTTTGTCCGTGTAAATAGGGGAGTTGTTTATTATGGAAATCCAGGGTTTTATTGCCATATTTGTCTTTATTGCAACCATATACTGCATTGCCAGAGGATATCTGACCCGTGCCACGGCCACTTTGATGGGGGCATCGACACTCATGTTCTTCCGGATCATTCCCTCGGAAATTGCCTTTCATTTCATAGATTTCAATACCCTGGGTCTTCTCATCGGTATGATGATAATTGTAGGTGTCCTCTCACGTTCCGGCCTTTTTCAGTACGTGGCAGTCAAGGCTATCAAGTTCACAGGCGGTAAGGGCTATCTTCTCCTTGCAGCTATTCTGTTCATAACAGCCCTGCTTTCTGCCTTTCTCGATAATGTAACCACTGTCCTGCTCATCAGTCCCATAATACTTTCCCTGACAGATCTTCTTGGTATGAACCCAGTACCTTTTCTTGTGAGTGAAGCCCTTGCATCTAACATTGGTGGTGCGGCGACACTCATAGGGGATCCTCCTAATATCATTGTCGGTTCCTTCGCGAAGTTATCCTTCCTTGATTTTATAATTAACATGTCTCCAGTGGCTTTGTTGATCCTGTTGATAACAGCTGTATTACTGGGATGGCTTTTCCGGAAAGATATTTTCACAAACTCCGCTGTGAAAGAACGGCTTGCAGATGTAGACGAAACAAGACTGATAAAAGACCCTGCTCTTCTCAAGAGATCTCTTATAGCCATGGGCGCTGTACTTGCAGGATTTATGTTACATCATGTGCTCAACCTTGAAGCTTCGGTGATCGCTCTCTTCGGGGCCGGTCTCCTATTGACAGTTATTCCCCTGTCCGGGCCGGATGTTATTCATACTGACATAGAGTGGCCCACCCTGGTTTTCTTCGCTTCCCTCTTCATAATGGTAGGAGCGTTGAAGGAGACAGGAGTTATTGTGGCCATGGCTGATGGGCTTTCCCATGTTCTCAAGGGACACAAGCTTCTTTCTATTATTGTGATCCTCTGGGTCTCCGGTTTTGCTTCCATATTCATAAACCCTGTGGCATTCTGTGCTATTTTCGTCCAGGTGGTGCCTGAGTTGTCTTCAGCTCTTTCCATGGATAGCACTCCCCTGTTCTGGGCCCTTGCCATGGGGGCCTGTTTCGGGGGGAACGGGAGCTATCTTGGCGCTACTGCAAATGCAGTTCTTGCAGATCTTGCGGAGAAGGGCGGGCATGGCCTTTCGTTCTCCTATTTTTTGAGGATAGGTTTAAAGGTGGTCTTTCTCTCTTTGACTATTTGTACTGTCTACCTTCTTATACGCTATCGAAATATTATTTGAGTTTGTGTTTCCCTTCCTCTACTGTAATATGGAGATATGTAAATTACCTTTTTAGGATGATCCCCATGTTCTAAGCTGGATCATGGTGATATAAATTGGTAGAACTTTCCCTTTAGAGTTTTGAATCGTTTCCTTTTTTGGAAGGAGGTATTCCCATGCGTGTAGGAGACCTGATGGACAAGGACCTGACAGCCATTCTTGAAACCTGCAGTCTGGAAAGGGCGATCCGGATCATGGATATTCACAGAATGTCCGGACTTCCGGTAGTGGATAAGGAAGATCACGTTAAGGGGTTCATAAGTGAGAGGGATATTGTCCAGGCTGCTCTTCCTAAATATATGGATATGCTCGCAGATTCCTCATTTCTACCTGATTATGGTCAGTTGAGAAAAAGGCTGCTTGCCATAAGCCATGAACCAGTGGGTAAATATATGCAGACAGATGTGATCACCTTCAATGAGGATGACAGCGACCTGCAGGTAGCAAATGTTGTCCTTAAAAGGAATATTAAATTTTCACCGGTCCTCCGGGACGGTATTCTGGTTGGTGTGATAACCAGGGCCCACCTTTTGGGACATATTCTCGGAGATAACGATGAAACATCTTCCTGTCAGGATGACTCCTATTAATCTTTGCATCAAAAATCGCCTTTTCAGGGAGGGTTTTATCCACCATGCCCCCGGTTCTTGAAAGGGATGATATAGCCCTTTTCCTGTTAGATCTTCCCCTTGACCTTGAAGGATATTCCTTTTTTTTGAATTCCTGGATCCTCTGGGACAGGGAAAGGGAATGGACCCTTCTTGTCGATCCGGGGCCCTCAAGTACTATGGAAGCCCTGTTAGCGGGAATGGACCAGTCTGGTTGCCCCGAGCCCGACATGATCCTTCTGACCCATATCCATATGGATCATTCCGGTGTTGCAGGATATTTGTCCGAACGTTTCCCCCAAGTTCCTTTCCTTGTGTCGGAGAAGGGGATCCGGCATCTTGCCCACCCCCGAAAACTTTGGGAATCAAGCCTTGCCACCCTGGGAGAAAAGGCCATGAAATACGGTCCTCCCAAGCCTGTTCCTGTGAAGAACCTTCGCATGGAAGGGTTAGAGATCCCGGAGTTCCTTTCCATAATAGAAACACCGGGGCATGCTTCTCATCACCGATCATATCTTTACCGGGATATCCTGTTCTGCGGGGAAGCGGGGGGAGTTCATTTACCATGGGACGAGTCTGTCTTTCAGGGTATGAACCAATATACAGATGTTTCCATTCCCTATCTCAGACCTGCCACTCCGCCACCTTTTGATCTTGCGGTTACACTTGATTCTCTTTCCAGGCTTATGGAGTTAAAAACCTCTTCAATCCTGTGTTATTCTCATTACGGGTTTTCGGATGAACCGTTAAGGATGCTTGCTTCACACAGAGACCAGCTTCTCCTTTGGGAAAAGATAATAGGAAATTATCCATTGAATGGGGATAAGTCTGTTATCCATGATGAGGGGGAGTTGTGTAGGTGTGTCCTGGAACATGTTCTTGAGAGGGACCCAAGACTTGCCGGTTTTGATCTCCTCTCAAAAGATATTCGCAATAGGGAAGAGTATTTCCTTCTCAACAGCATCAGGGGCTTTGTACAGGCCTTAAGGGATAGCTAAAAAGGGGGAAACAGATGAAAAAATATTGTGTCATCTCTACCGGAGGTACCATAGCATCCTCTAAAAGCAGTATGGGCCTTACTCCTGATCTGGGAGGCCTGGACCTTATTGCCCGGGTTCCTGCTCTCCATGCTTTCAGGGATGAGATAGAAGTGGTGGACCTGATGTCAAAGGACAGTTCCAATATGAATCCCATGGATTGGGTTGCCATAGCACGATGTGTGAAACAGAAGGAGAGGGATTTTCTTTCATTCGTGATACTTCACGGTACCGATACCATGGCCTATAGCGCTTCTGCCTTATCATTCCTTCTTTGTGACTGCAAAAGGCCTGTCATACTTACGGGATCCATGCTCCCCATGAACGAACCTGGTTCTGACGGACCCGAAAATATCTTTGATTCCTTCCTTTTTGCATCCAGTCTCATAGAAAGAGAACAACCGGGTGTATCCATCGCTTTTTCCGGTAAGCTGATCCATGGTCCAAGGTCAGAAAAACTGATCAGTAAGGAAAGGACTGCCTTCGATACCATCAATTACCCACTCATCGGAAGGATAAGGGAAGGATTACCCGAGATCGAGCATAGACCTTTCCTGACCCGGAAGCCGGTTTTGAACTTTGAAAAGTACAAGCCGGAGAAAAACATTATTCTCATAAAGATCTATCCGGGTTTCCAGGCATCTTTCCTGGAGCACCTCATAGATCTGTCCCCAAGGGCTATCCTTATCGAAAGTCTGGGCTTAGGGGGAGTGCCTTTTATTGGAGAAAATCTCCTGCCGCCCCTCGCCCTTGCCAGGGAGAGAAATATTCCGGTTATCCTTACGACCCAGTGCGTATATGGGGGAGTTGATCTTAGCGTCTATGAAGTCGGAAGGAGAACATTGGAGCTTGGTGTTATTTCCGGGCAGGACATGACCAAGGAGACCCTCATTGCAAAGCTCATGATAATGCTTCCCTCTACCCGGGCCGGTGAAGTGAAATGTATGCTGGAGACTAATTTCTGTGACGAAGTGAATCCACCGGAGGAAGAAAAATGAAGATAGGGATAGATCTTGGCGGACATACCATTATCCTGGCATCTTTCGATGATGATCTGGAGCTCATCAGTTCATTGGAGCTGGAAACGCCCGCTTCAAGAACCATTCAGGATGTCGCTGGTCTTGTGGCCAGAGAACTGGACTGCCTGGTTGACAGAGGTGTCTGCAAGGCTATAGGGATAGGTATCCCGGGCATGCTTGATCGGGAAAGGCAGCAAGTCCTAAAAATGCCAAACTTCCCCGGTTGGGAGGGGCTGAAGGTTCCCTCCCTTTTTAGCAGGATAATCGGGAAGCCTGTATTTATGGAAAATGATGCGAACTGTTTTGCCCTTGGAGAACAGTACAGGGGACTGGGTCAGGGAGTGGAAGATTTTATAGTTCTTACTCTGGGAACAGGGATAGGTGGAGGAGTGATACTTTCAGGACAACTGCTTTTCGGTGCCCATGGAATGGCAGGAGAACTTGGACATATAGCTACAGGTGGAAAAAAGCGATGTGGCTGTGGTGCCATGGGGCATGTAGAAACAGAATCTGCTGCTGACGGGTTGGAAAAGGCAGCCATAGCAAAGGGTCTCATGCCCGTTATACCTGAACTCTGGAAACTGAGAGATTCCCCTGAAGTGACACTGCTATGGGGAAATGCCCTTGATTCGCTGGCCCGGGCCATTTGCAGCTGTATCCATGTTCTGGATCCCCGGCTTATCATACTGGGTGGAGGAATAAGCCGCGCTGATGGATTCCTCGATTATCTCGAGCCATATATCGGAATGTATCTTGCTCCTCCTTACCGGGAAGGTGTACAGATCAGGGTCAGCAAGCTGGGCAATATGGCAGCGGTTATTGGAGCTGCTTCCCTGGTAAACCTTTAATAATGGGCTCAAAGGGGACCTGATGAACCATGTGTATATTCCTGTCCCGGAACCCCTAAGGTTTTTCTTCTACTTCTTTTCGAATGTAATGATAGGTTATCCCTTCAAACCTCTGAGGCAGGTACCTGCTTCTCAACTGGATCTTGTTTTCATCCATTTCTATGGAATTCAGCTCCAGTGGAAAGATGAAACGGCTCAGGTCGAGGATGGGCTGGATCTTCGAGATAGCCCTGTCGGTAATATTTTCCGGTACATTGACCCTGTTTACGCGTAAATTGTAATTATCAAGCCAGATCTGCTGTTTTCTAACGATAGAAAGCTCTCCCGAGATCTCTATCAGAATATCCAGCCTGAATATGAATTTCGCCAGGTAGTAACCCTTTGCATAAATTGATGAAGATCTGAAATCCAGTGCGAGATCATGCCAGTGCTCATCGCCTCCAAATTCTCTGTTTCTCAGGGAATTATTGATATCGTCTTCCAGTAGGGTCCCTTGTGCATAAACGGCTAACATATCCTGAACTTCCACTGGGTTGGATGCCCATTCCCTCACAGGGTTAAAATGAACATCCAGGGCTTCAAAGGAAATATTGTCCAGTCTTACACCTCCGATGAGAGGTCTTCTCAGATTCATGAATATTCTGTTCACATGACCGGAGGCATCCGGTTCCTGCGAGAGTATCATCTCCACTTCCAGGGGGTCCATCCCGTCAACGAACTCCCTTAATATCCTTGCCCCGGGGGAGCCTTCGGGAATCATCCCCTCGTATTCATAAAGTTCCGCAGCCCATGAAGGGATAACGAGGAATAGCAGGGATATAAGTGCTAAAACAAATAACCTGGCAGAAGTTTTCATTCAAGACCTCCATCTTATAAAAGATTTGAGTTTAAGAGGCTGGAATAATTCTCTTTAATTATATGATATTTCATTTTCCTTTTTTTCAAGAAGGACCATTAGTTCTTCCCATTGCGAAAAAAGGCTTTCCAATTCCCTCTCCATTGTATTCCGTTCAAGCATCAGTTTCTGCAGGCCTTTGGAATCTGAAATGACGGTCTTCTTGCAAAGTAGTTCATCAATTCTCTCAATTTCCTTCTCAAGTTCATTGATCCGTTCCTCCACCGGCTCCAGTCTGACAAGAACGGTTTTTCTCTTTCTGTATAATTCATTCCGTTCCTCTGCTTCTTTTCTTTTCTTGGCTTTCCGGGGAGTTTCTTCGGATCGCCGGGCCCCTTTTTCCATATCCTGGATTTCTGCCACGGAATCCATGGCCTGGCTCCTCTTTTCGATGAAGTAGGAATAATTTCCGGCATAATCGAAGAGGCAACCATCTCTGATCTCCATAACCCGATTTACGAGCTTATCGAGAAAGAACCTGTCGTGAGATACGATCACCAGGGTCCCCTTATATTCCATAAGGGCTTTCTGGAAAAGTTCCCTGGTTTTCATGTCAAGATGGTTTGTGGGCTCGTCCAGGATAAGGAAATTGGAATCCTGAAGAAGGATCTTTAACAGGGATAATCTTGATTTTTCTCCACCAGAGAGTACATTCACAGGTTTGTATATATCTTCCCCTGAAAAAAGGAAAGCGCCAAGGAGATTCCGTTTTTCCTGTTCACTCGCTTGTCCACAATGGAGTATCTCTTCCCAGATAGTTTTGGAATGATCAAGGTTTTTTGAACTTTCCTGGGAATAAAAAGAAGTCTTTACGTTGTATCCCCAGTTAATCTCCCCGGAAGTGGGTTTTTCCGCTTTGGCTATCAGGCGGGATAAAGTTGATTTCCCGGCCCCATTCACCCCTACCAGGGCCACTTTATCTCCCCTGGTGATGGTCAGGTCCAGACCTGCAAAAACGGTCTTTCCCTCATAGGTCTTTGAGATATTCTTGGTTGAAAAAACCTTAAGGCCGCTCCTCCGGGCTTCCGGGAATCTTAATACTGCATGTTTATTTCCCGTCGGGGTTTCTGGAAGACTGTCGGATCTTTCAAGTTTTTTTATCCTGCTCTGAACCTGGGATGCTTTTGACGCTTTATACCTGAAACGTTCTATGAATTCAGTGGTTTCCCTTATCTCACGCTGCTGTTTATCCATGATCCTTCTTGATAACTCGGCCTCTTCTTCTTTCAGCTTCAGGTAACTGGAAAAATTTCCCTTGTAGACTTTGATCCTGCCCGACCTTAATTCGCAACTTTCATTGGTCATCTTGTCCAGGAATCTCCTGTCATGGGAGATGACTACCATGGTACCGGAGAAGCCCGATAGCCAGTTCTCCAGCCATTCCATGCTTTCAGTATCCAGGTGGTTGGTGGGTTCGTCCAGCAGAAGCGTATCTGGCGAGCAGAGAAGAAGAGAGGCCAGCTCGATACGCATTTTCCATCCTCCCGAAAAATCAGGACATTGGCGATGCAGGTCCTCCTCAGAAAAGCCAAGCCCCTTCAGCACCCTGGCTGCACGACTGTCGAAAGCATAACCATCCGCCCTTTCAAAATCTTCGTGAAGTTTCTCATAAGACTTGAGGAAAGAAAGATAATCATCCTCAGACCTGGCTTTTTCCTCTATCCTGTTCCTGAAACTGTTCAGTTTCCTGGCCATGGGACCGATCCCTGATCTTTCTCTGAGATGTTCCATTAAGGAGATATTCTCAAACTCATCGGTCAGTTCCTGGGGCAGGTATGCTGTCCTGACATTGCCGGGTATGGAAATACTGCCCCTTTCTGGCTCGATCTCCCCGATCAGGGCCCTGAACAGGGTGGTCTTTCCAGCCCCGTTCTCACCCAGTACAGAGGCTCTGGCCCCTTTCCTGATGTTCCATGTCAGCCCGTCGAGGATGACCTTTCCTCCAAGCCTTACCTTGAGATCATTGATGGCTATCATGTCGAAACCCTCTCGATGAAAAAAGTTGAACCCTGACTCAGCTCTTGCGTTCCGGCGGTATTATACAGTATCTTGCTGGAATTATTGCCTTTCAGGGAAATGATATGATAAGGGCAGGGAAAAGATCAGAGTATCTTTGAAGGAACAGGGGGCATGGCAGTTGGATATTTTCCAGGCAAGGGTAAAGATACTTGAATTCGGGAAGAAACTTGTTGAAAGGAACCTGACAGTTGGCACTGGTGGGAATATCAGCATATTTCTCAGAGAGCAGGACCAGATAATCATCACGCCCTCCGGAATTGACTATTTCCAGATGGAAGCGGAAGATCTGGTCAGCGTATCTCCAGAAGGAACAGTTCTCGATCCCTTCCGCAAACCCACTACCGAGTTGGAACTCCATCTTGCACTGTATGCAGCGAGATCAGATATCAATGCGGTGGTCCACTGCCATTCTGTATTTGCCACTACACTGGCATGTCTCGGGTGGGAGGTGCCCCCTTTCAGCTATCTGGTGGCAGTAATAGGTGATCGTATACCTCTTGCTCCATACGCCACTTTCGGTACCAGGGAACTGGCAGAAAAAGTATCGTCAAGCCTGGGGAATTATAATGGTCTACTCATGGAAAATCATGGACAGGTGACTGTGGGCAAAGACCTGGAAACTGCCTTTAGCGCAGCGGAAACGTTAGAATTTCTGGCAGAACTCTACTGGAGGGCAAGATGCCTGGGTATGCCCCGTATCCTTGAGGACGAGGAGGTCCTGAAGGTGACGGAACGCTTCCAACAATATGGTCAATCTTCAGGAGGGGAAGCATAGTAATTTTTCAGAGAAGCCAGGACAGTCCTTATCCATTCTTCACTGAAAGAATCGCTGAAAGGGAAGCTCTTGATTATTTTGCCCCAATGGTAGGGTTCGGTTGAGGGAGGGAAAAGAATTCCCCTGTAAAGGATGTAGTCATCATATACCACCCAGCTTAGCTCCCCGGAGTCGAGAAGTTTCTCCTCTTCAAGTCTCCCCTGGCTGTCGTATCTTTTCCAGCCCCGGGCTTCTGAAGGCCCTCCGAAGAAAATATAGGAATTTCCGTCAGCCTTAAGGCAAATGACCCTGATATCGTTGTTGCTGTCTATGAACATGTCATGAATACCCCAGAAAGGAGGATTGAAGATCCTCAGGTGCTTGTTTCTGGACCATTCAAGATACTGATCCATTTTTGCCCCCCTTCGTATAATTTCTGTTGCGGATAGAGGTTTACGGTTTTTTCTTTTTTTACCGAAGATCTTCTGTAGAAACATTTTTATCCGATCCTTCCATGAGAGATTTATTTCCCTTGTACATGTAAAACATTATTGCAAAGTCCGAAGAGTGACCTAACAAAGATAAATTTTACTGATATAATGATTTTTGTGGAAGTTCATTTCGAAGATACCTTGTCTTTTTGTTCCAGCTTTCCCGTAAGCAATTCCATAGTTTGAGGCCAGGAATACCCTGACGAGAACGAGAAGGCCTTTGCTATTTAATCATATCAAGGAGGGGATAGTATGCCTGAAGATAAGAATCAGAATATGCCGGAAGAGAACCTCGAGCCAGAAGAAAACAAGGAATTAGAGGCAGAAGAGGAACTGAAACCGGAAGAAGCCGTCGAAGAAACAGAAAATTTACCTGAAGAGATGGAAGTAGAAGAGGAGGGTCTTCCTGAAGAGCCTTCTGAAGAAGTTCTGCCGGAAGAAGCTGAAGAGGGAGAGCCTCTCCAGGAACAGATGGAAGCTGGATCGGAAGAGACAGAAGGATCTGAAGAAGAAGCTGAAGAAGTTACTGAAGAACCTGTTGAGGAACTTCCTGAAGAGGAAGAACTTGATCTCGAGGAAGAGGAGCCTCACCACAGAAAAGGCAGAATGTCCTGGTGGGTAATAGTCCTGGTTCTGATAATTGTGGTTTCCATTTTCAACACCCTCTGGAACAAGATCGAAAACAAGATCGACGCGGTCAATGAAACTGTGGTTTCCCAGACAGAAGCTATAGACAGTTTCAAGGCAGAGATCGGTAAACTGCAGGAACTGGCGGATCAGCAGGAAGTAAGAATAAACAAGGCTGAGAGATACATCCGCTCGATCCGTAACAATATGACCGATCTTGATCAGAAAGCAGAGAACACCCTTGCTGCTGCCAAGCGCCATGAAGACTGGCTGAGAAAGGACCTGGAGAGGAAGAAACTGGAACTGGAGGAACTTTCTGCAGTGATAGCCGCCCAGGAATCTATCCTTAATGGCGGGGAAGAAAGTTCTGTTGCCGAAGAAACTCCGGAAGCAGCAAAAGAAAAAGCTGACTGATCCGCATCAACGATTCTAATATCCCGCATTCAGGAGGCCTCCCGTATCTGTCGGGGAGGCCTTTTTTCATGAACATAATGTGTTCCGGGGATAGAAGTTTACAGGCCCAGCACTTCTCTGAGGTTGCAAATGGTTATTCCTGAAGCTGTAAGATTCCTGTTAATGATCCTTGACATTTCGACAGCTTCGGGAGTATCTCCGTGAAGACAGATGGAATCAGGCCTGAGAGTGATCTCATGACCGTCCACTGATAATACTCTGCCTTTTTCGATCATTTGTATGACCCTTGCGGAGGCTTCTTCAGGATCATGGATCACAGCACCCTTTTCACTTCTGGGTTGCAGAGTTCCATCACTTCTATAAGCCCGGTCCGCAAAAGCTTCTGCTGCGAAAGGAAGGCCCGCCTTTTCTGCTGCTTTGTGGAAAAGGGAATTGGCCAGGCCCATCAGTATCAATCCAGGTACAGCATCTCTGACTGCAAAGGCTATGGCCTCTGCAAATTCGGCCTTCCTGGCAGCCATGTTATACAGTGCTCCATGGGCCTTTACATGCTGCAGAGAGACTTCCCTGGCCCTGCATACTGCGTCAAGAGCCCCGATCTGGTAAAGACAATAACCATAGATCTCATCGGGGGAACACTCCATTTTTCTTCTCCCGAAACCTTCAAGATCAGGGAATCCGGGATGGGCTCCTACACAAACCCCTTTTTGCTTTGCCTGTTCCACGGTATGTAGCATTACCAGGGGATCACCTGCGTGGTAACCGCATGCTACGTTGGCCGAACTGATACTGTCCATTACGGCACTGTCATTCCCTATGGAATAAATTCCGAAACTTTCTCCAAGGTCGCTGTTCAGATCAATTTTCAAATGTATTCCCCCTTAATCAGGATCTATTTCTTTCCATTCCACTTGATGGGGCTCACCCCTTACCGAAATTGTAAATCTGCCTGCATCTTGAAAGATCCTGCCTTTTCCCAGTACCGGCTGCGTACGGTATCTGGCCCTCTCTCTCAGGAGCCTGCTCATATTGCGGGAAAGGCTTCGGGATATTTCCAGGCCTTCCTGGAAGGATATCTTTGAAAAGCGTATCTTTTCACCAGGGATCCTCTGCGCCAATCGACCAAGATCAACTGAAGACATAACTGCTATCTTGGCATATCCTCCAGTGGTCTGCCTGTCCGCCATCATTACAATAGGTTCTCCATGACCTGGTACCTGGATGGCGCCGAGGGGTACGGGATCTGAAATGATATCAGCGTTAGAAAGAAGTTCGACTTTGCTGCCTTTCAGCCTGAACCCCATTCTGTCTGCCAATTCTGACACTGTGTAAACAGAATTATAGAAATCTTTCTGTCCCTTATCACTGAACTTTTCCTCCTGGGGACCCGGGATGACCCGGAAAGGTTTTTCCAGGGAAAGATCTGGTCTAAGGTCGCCAGGACATTCAAAACCCTCTGTCCTTATCCACAGAGCCGGCATTGGCCCGGTCTGGAGGATATCCCCCGATCTCAGTGCCCTGCCTTCTATTCCTCCGATCCTTCCTCTGAGATAGGTGGATCTGCTTCCCATGACAGGAGGGGTGTCAATTCCACCGGCAAAACAAAGATACCCGATGCATCCGTTAGAGCCAGGTCCGGAAAAGGAAATCCGGTTCCCTTCTGAAACCCTGAGGGCTTTCCAGGAGGGGGAAGGGATTCCATTAATGGAGAAACCCAGTTCAGCACCGGCATAGGCAACCAGACCATCTCCATGGAGTATATCCAGGGTTGGACCTGATAGAGTTATCTCCAGACAAGCGGTATCCATACCGTTTCCGGAAAGTATGTTCCCTATATTCAGCGAACGCTGGTCCATGGCACCGGCTACAGGCATACCCATGGCCTGGTATCCCCATCGGCCTTTGTCCTGAACTGTTGTAAGAAGACCTCCATGGATGACCTTAATTCTCATACTGATCCTCCTCCAGAAGGTGGATCTCCGGATTGTAGTTTCCGGAAAGGACTTTTTGATGGATGTCATGGTATTCATTGGAAGAAACAGGTCTGAAGGTGATCTTCCAACCAGGCTGAATGAGAACGGGAGGGTCCAGGGCAGGGTCGAAGAGTATCAGGGGCGTTCTTCCTATGAGCCGCCACCCACCAGGGCTCTCTATGGGGTATATACCGGTCTGGGATCCGGCTATTCCTACGCTTCCAGGGGGAATGACCTTTCGGGGTTCCTCAAGTCTTGGAGTAGCAATTCTGGGGTCCAGCCCTCCAAGATAGGGGAAACCAGGGGTAAATCCCAGCATGTAGCAGTAATATACAGGGCCAGAGTGTATCTGTATCACTTCTTCTTCCGAGAGGCCATGATAAAGGGCCAGGTCATGGAGGTCCGGACCAAGTTCATCTCCATAGAAAACAGGGATCTGGATGGTCGTGTAAACTTGATCATCAGGACCCGAGAGGAGTCTGTCCGTATCTTCCAGTTCTCTGCAGAAGTCTTCCGGATCAAAGAGGCAGGGTTCGAAATAAACTGCCAAAGACCTGTAGGTGGGTACTGTTTCAATTAAACCTGGGAAGCTTCTGCTCCTGATCCAGGAGTTCAGCCTCTGGACATTTCTGTTTATACCTATGGATATTGTTTCTCCAAGATCCAGGATCAGGCAATTATCCCCTCCATGCAATATCCGCAGATGCTCTTTGCTATTCATTTTATAAGCCTCCGAATATTTTATCCCCTGAATAGTAAAACATGTAAAGGGAATAATTCCAAGGGACTATTCTGGAACTCTGTTTTCCAGAGAGGGTGCCTGAAGTTAGATGTTTTTGTCATAAAGGGAAAATGAAGACTGCTCAGGTATCTCCGTGTCTGTTTATGGTCTGCATGATCGAAGATACTCCTTGAAAGAGATACCTGATGAACCTTATAATATTAACCGCTTTTTATAAAAGAACCCTTTTTACATAAGCTTGACTGTTAGGAGCTGGTTTCATTTGTTTAAGTCTGAAAAAAAGTATGCCCATCTTACGATCGCAGTTTCTGTTCTTTTGCTTATCTTGTTACAACCTGCCCTGGTTTTCGGCGAGGGACAGGATCTGGGAGATCTGCACCATCTTAGAGCAGAAGTAAAAGCGGAGAAGGAGCAGAAGATCCTGGAAGCCGCTTCAGTGCTCAAACAGCAGATCATGGCTGAAAAGTTCAAACAGGTTAACGGCAAACTGGAAGACTATGCAGCCATGAAGTTTTCAGAATATGTCCTTGAGGCATCAAGAGCTTTCGGAATAGATCCTTTCCTTATAGCTTCAATAATGATCAAGGAATCCCATGTTAAATACAAGGCCAAGTCCAGATCGGCTGCGTATGGACTGATGCAGATCAACTGGAAGGTCCACAGGAAAAACATAACAAGCACCTTTTCCCAGATCCAGGACCTTTCAGATGTCATACAGCCCCGGAATAATATCCTGGTGGGAACCTATATCTTTTATTCCTATCTGAACGCTTCAAAGGGAGATGTTTCAAAAGCTCTTTCCAGGTATCTGGGATCAAGGGGGACCAGATATATTGCTACCGTCCTGAAACATCATAATGATATGGCAAAAACTTATACCAGCCGGATCGATACGGTTATCAGCGAAAGGGTATCCTGATCAGGCAAGCCCCGGGATGTACAGGAAAACAGCTCTTTACCATGGAGGGAAATGATTGATGAGTCAGAAGAGATCTACCTATAAATTTCAAACTGAAGCCAGGCAAATGCTGGATCTGATGATCCATTCCGTTTACTCCAACAGGGATATTTTCCTGCGGGAGCTTATCTCCAACGGTTCTGATGCGCTGGATAAACTTCGCCTGCAATCCCTGACTGACCATGATCTTCTACCGCTTGTGAAGGACCTTCACATAAGGATCGAAACTGACAGCGAGAAGCATATTCTGACCGTTTCAGATAACGGTATAGGTATGGATAGAGATGAGATAAGGGAATTTATCGGCACTATAGCAAGATCAGGTACCAGGGAATACCTCGATATTCTGAAGGGATCAGGAGACAGTCCGGCTGCAGAAGAGTTGATAGGCCAGTTCGGGGTAGGTTTTTACTCTTCCTTCATGGTTTCAGAAAAGGTTACCCTCGTAACACGGAAAGCAGGGGAGGCCAAGGCCTGGAAATGGTCTTCCAGTGGTGATGGAACTTACACCCTTGAAGAAACTTCAAAAGATCATAACGGTACGACTGTTATCCTGGAGCTCTTTGGGGAAAACGAGGAGCAGGGGATAAAGGATTATACCGAGGAATGGGTGATCCGTTCCATAATCAGGAAATACTCTGATTTTATAGCCTATCCCATAAGATACTCCACCGAGAAAGAAAATGAAGCAGGCGAAAAGATCTCCGAAGAGCTGACCCTGAATTCCATGAAGGCTCTCTGGATGAGAGAAGAAAAGGATGTATCCAATGAGGAGTACATGGAATTCTACAGGCATCTCACCCATGACTGGTTGGACCCTATCCACAGGTTTTCTTTCTCCATGGAAGGGGTTACAGAGTTCAAGGGACTGCTTTTTATTCCATCCCATGCTCCTTCACCCTTTGCCTTCGCATCAGAAGAGGAGGGGATCTCCCTTTATATCAAGAGAGTTTTTATCATGAGTGACTGCAGATCCCTCATACCTGATTATCTAAGATTCCTCAGGGGGGTCATAGATTCTGAAGACCTGCCTCTGAACGTATCAAGGGAGATCCTGCAGGATGATCCCGGATTGAAGATGATAGCGAAGAATACCACGCGAAGGGTCCTGCGGGAATTAAAAACGATCAGGGATGAGGATCTGAGTAAATACCTTGAGTTCTGGAAAACCTTCGGAACCGTTCTCAAGGAAGGTATACTTCAGGATCCCGATAACAGGGAATCCATCCTGGAATTGTCGATGTTCTATTCCACGGGATCCGGCGAGGATGTCCTTTCGCTTGGGCAGTATGTCGAAAGAATGAAGGAAGACCAGGATGGTATCTTCTACATATCTGGTCAGGAAATGGACAACCTTAAGTCAGCGCCGGCTCTTGAGGCTTTTATCGAATCAGGCTATGAAGTGATTCTTATGACCGACCCTGTGGACGAGATAATCGTTAATACAGTTCCTTCCTTCAGGGATAAACCCTTCCTCTCGGTGACTGACGGGAGAGTGGATCCTAAAGGAAAGGGGCAGGATCCGATGGAGGGACTTCCGGAGGAATTGCGGGCCAGTCTGGACGAGATCAGGGAGTTTTTCAAGAAGACCCTTAAGGACGATATCGAGGATGTGAGACTTTCAAAAAGGCTGACCACCTCTCTCTCGTGCCTTGTCACTGACCATGAGAACAGTATTTCACCAAAGATGCAGAAGATCCTGGAAGCCATGGGTCAGAATGTTCCAAAGCAGAAAAGGATACTGGAGATAAACCCGGGACATCCACTTCTGCCTGTCTTGTCTGCCGTGATCACCACTGATGATAATGAAGAATTGCTCGAACAGACAGCATATCTTATCTACCAGCAGGCCCTTATTGCTGAAGGTGTGGAGATCGAGGACCCCGGTTATTTTAATCGCGCCTTGTCCTCCTTAATGCTTGCTGCATTGAATAAGGTCTCATCAGAGGATTGAAATATCAGCCATTTATGGGAATTGTCGATACTTTCCTGAATCAGGGATCTTCACGTATTGAAAAGATCTGATCTGGCCATTCTAAAGGCTACTGGAGCTGTCACTTTCTGGGGTGCCTCCTTTACTGCCACCAAGGTGGCGGTGGGAGAGGTTTCACCGTTAACCCTTCTCTGGATGAGATTCGGTATAGGTATCCTTTGCCTTGGTCTTATAATGAAGTTAAAAAAACAGCCCTTCTCCATGCCTTTCAAAGGGTTACGTGATTTTGCCCTCTTGGGGTTTATTGGCATATTCCTTCATAATTTCATTCAGTCCTCGGGATTAAGAACAGCTGAAGCCAGTGTGTCGGTGGTGATCCTGGCTTCCACCCCCATAGTTATTGCAATACTGGGCTTCATCTTTTTATCCGAAAATATATCACTGATCCAGATAATGGGGATCCTCATCGCCGCCTGTGGGGTTGTGACAGTACTTTCCAGGGGAGACCTCTCGGTCTTTCTATCCATTGGGTTTCATGATACGGGAGAAATTCTTGTTATAGGGAGCGTGTTTACCTGGGCTATATTCTCGGTTTTCTCCAAGGGTAAACTGAGATATTATCCTCCGGATCTGGCCATGTTCTTTGCCATGACTTCCGGATGGATCCTTGCATCCCTGCCTTTTTACCTGTCTGGAGGTTTCTATGAACTGCCCGGAATAAGTGTCGAAGCATGGCTAAGCATCCTTTTTCTTGGTATCTTCTGCTCAGCTCTTGGATATTTCTTCTGGTATGACGCTTTAAGTTATCTCCCCGCCTCAAGGGTGGGAATCTTCCTTTACCTCAGCCCCCTGGTGGGGGTTTCAGTGGCAGCCCTTTTTCTTGGAGAAAACGTGACGTTTTCTGTAGTTCTTGGCGGCATAATGATCCTTTTCGGAGTGGCCATGGTCAATTACAGGAGATCATCAAGTTAGACCAGATGAAATATTAACCGACAAATTCCGGTTTTTGGGCCCTCATGGATCAGTCAGCTGACTGCCAGTTGTTTTTGAAGACAAAATCCCTTATCTCTTTTCTTTGCCTTTGTTCTTTTTCCTTCTCCTGAAGGTCTGGGGGGAGGTCTTCCGTCTTTCCAGGGTATCCCATGGCTATAGCCGTAACTGGTTCGTAACCTTCAGGTATGTATAGAATTTCCATGGCTTTTTCTACTGAAAACCCGGCCATGGGATGAGTAAATATTCCCTGGGCTGTCGCCTGGAGAATGAGGCTCATCAATGACATTCCCAGATCATGGAACGCATGTCTGTTATCTCTGTCCCTGGTGGAGAAATGTCTTCTTGCGATAGCCAGTACCAGGACAGGGGCATTCCTGGCCCATACCTGGTTCTGTTCCACAAGGCACTGGAGCAGTCTTGAAAACTTCTCCGGTTCTTCCCTGGTTGAGTAGATATAGAACCATGGCTGATCGTTAAAACAGGAGGGAGCCCACCTTGCTGCTTCAAAGAGGGTGTATAATTCCTTTTCAGGAATACTGTCTTTAGAGAAGGCCCTGGGGCTCCATCTTTCCCGTATTACATCTAGAAGGGGATATTCGCTTTGGGCAGGTTTTCTCATTGTTTGCACCTCCAGAAGATCAGATGATAGAGTATCTCTTTATTTGAATGATAATCTGCTTTTTCAGGTAATACAACTGATGTTAATCCTATCATCCCTAGAAGATGATATTGAGTGGAAGAGGTGGTTAATTTGAAAATAAGTGATTATAGGGGTTCTGTGAAGGATAGCAGCATGAAAGCCCTTTGTTTCTTCATGTTCGAGGAAGAGAAGGATGTTCTTCAATCCGCGGGACAGGAGATAGGCTCCATCCTCGGGAGAGCCCTTTCAAAAGCTGAGTTCAAGGGGAAAAAGGGGAAGATATTCAAACTTCCTTCCCTGGAGGATATGGAGAAGGTAACCTATGTTATGGGTCTTGGGGAACGCAGGAAGAGCTCCAGTGAGTCCTTCCGGTCAGCCAGCGGTGATCTGGCCAGAGAACTGAAAAAAGACCGGGTACCCAGCGCCCTTTTGATCCTTCCCCAGGAACCTGATGCCCGGGTAAGCAGTGCTGTGGCTGAAGGTTTTGAGCTTGGGTCCTATTCCTTTACAAGGTACATGAAGGAAAAAGAAGGAGAGCCTTTTGCAGAGATCGAGGCGATCCAGGTGCTTGATGGTCATGCTGAGGGCCTTGAAAAAGGCAAGATCATGGCATGTTCCCAGAATCTTGCAAGGGATCTTGCCAATGAACCTGGTAACGTTATCGACCCCCCAGGCCTTGCGCAAAAAGCATCCGAACTTTCGCAGGAAATGGGATTTGAATGTGAGATCTGGGATGAAAAAAGGATCCAGAATGAAAGAATGCTTGCGCTCTGGCATGTTGGCAAGGGTTCATCAAGTCCTCCAAGGTTTATACATCTTTCCTACATGCCAACAGGAGAGAAAAAGGGAAAGATAGTTCTTGTGGGGAAAGGGATAACCTTCGACAGTGGAGGTCTCAATATCAAGCCTGGAGAACACATGAGAAACATGAAGGGTGATAAAACAGGTGCCTGCGTTGTCCTCGGAGTAATGAGGGGAGTAGCCAAGCTTAAGTTGCCCCTGGAAGTTCATGCACTCATAGGAGCTGCCGAGAATATGCCGGGCGGAAGTTCCTACAGGCCTGATGACATCATCAGGGCCAGAAATGGAAAGACTATCGAGGTTGATAATACCGATGCAGAGGGCAGGGTCACTCTTGCAGATTCCCTTTCTATTGCTTCTGAAATGTCCCCGGATATGATAATCGATTTCGCCACCCTCACTGGAGCCTGTGTCATTGCTTTGGGGAACTATACGGCAGGACTGTTTTCGCCTGATGACAAGGCTGCAGCGGATATTGTAAATGCTTCGGGGGTTGCTGGTGAAAGATTCTGGAGACTTCCCATGGATGACGAAAAACTGAGGGAACAGATAAAATCAAGTTATGCAGATGTTCTGAATACTGGTGGCAGGGGAGGGGGAGCAATTACCGCAGCCATGTTCCTCCAGGAATTTGTAAAAGAAGGAATTCCCTGGGTGCATCTCGACATCGCCGGTGTGGACCACTACAAGAAGCCTTTCTGGTATTATCCGGAGGGTGCTACGGGTTTTGGGGTCAGAACTTGTCTGCAATATCTTCTTGATCTTTCTGAATAAGTTTTATCCTTGTAGTGATGCGGGTTCTCTTTCCCGCATCACTATTTACCTACACAGAACTGGCTGAAAATGGTGTCCAGGAGCGTATCATCAGCCTGAATACCCAGGAGCCTCTCTAGACTTTCCAGGGCTTCAGACAGGCAGGTTCCTGATATATCCTGGCCTAATCCTTTTTCCAGGGCCTCCCATGCTTCTTCGAGGGCCTTTAGAGAAGTCTGGAGTTCATGGATCTGCCTTGAGGAGGTATTAAGCCCCGAGTCCAGGGCACCGGTGCCTGCAACCATGGATACGATCTCATCCTTAAGCTTTTCCAGGCCTTCTCCCATCTGAGCTGAAATAATGAAAACAGGACTGGCGGGAAGTATTTTATCAAGGTCCTTCTCTTTTGTCTGAAGGGGCAGATCGGCCTTGTTGATAACCACCACATGCCGAAGGTGCTGGATCCTCGACGCCAGATCGAGGTCTGCCCTTGAAAGGGGTTCACTTCCATCTATTACCCAGACCCGAACTTCAGCCCGGTGAAATTCCTGTTCTGCTCTTTCTATCCCTATCGCTTCTACCTCATCAGCCGGTATACCTATCCCTGCAGTATCTACAATTGTCAACGGAACACCCCTATAACTTAGTACTTCCTCAATAACATCTCTGGTAGTACCAGGAATGGAGGTAACGATCGCCCTTGATTCCTGCAGAAGGGCATTTAGAAGGGATGACTTCCCCACATTTGGTCTCCCCACAAGGGCTACCCGGATACCATCCCTCAGAAGAAACCCGGTTCTGCACCTGTCCAGGAGGTCTTCAAGGCTTTTTTTCAAAGTAAGTACATTCAACGAAGCCTCATGGTCATCGATGAAAGGGATGTCTTCTTCAGGAAAATCAAGCCCCACTTCAAGCCTGGCTGAAAGAGAAAGTATCTCATGATAAACATCCTGGAGATATTCAGCCAGTTCACCCCGAAGAACTCTGGACGATGCCCGAAGAGCCTCCTCACTTTTGGATCTTATGATCCCCAGTACTGCTTCGGCCTGGGTAAGGTCTATTCTCCCGTTCATAAAGGCTCTTCTTGTGAACTCACCTGGTTCAGCCGGGCGTGCACCTCTGGCAATGCACATTTCGAGGCAGGTTCTGGCTACAAGTGCCCCACCATGACACTGGATCTCTGCAACGTCTTCACCTGTAAAACTCTTTGGCCCCCGGAACCAGACAGCCAGGACCTTATCGAGGACCTGGCCATTATTATCGATAAGACAGGCATTTCTCATATATCTTGGAGGTGTTTCGGAGAGGGGCTTGATAGCCAGAAGTACCGAATCAGCTATTACCCTGGCTTCGGCGCCTGAAACCCTTACCACGGCAATACCGGCTTCTCCCCATGCTGTGGATATGGCAGCGATAGTGTCATCGAACATCCTTGCATCCCCTCTATCTGATAAATTTCTCCTGCGATTTCCATTATAAATAAATAAATGATATTTCCACAGCAGGGAAACAGAAAAAGGGCGGCTCTTTCGGAAGCCGCCCCTGTATTTCAGATATCCTGAGGTAAAGGAGCTCAGAGAAGTTCTTTTATCGCTTCACCGAGTCTTTTAACGCCTTCTTCTATCATTTCAAAAGAGGCAAAGGTATAACATACCCTGAATTCATGTTCCCCCCCACCTTCAGGGAAGAAGGGATCTCCTTTGACAAAGGCGACCTTTTTCTCGATGGCTCTGTTGAAAAGATCATCTGTAGATATTCGTGGGGTTTTCATCCAGTAGAAGAAACCACCCTCGGGCGTATTATATTCCACTTCGCCCTCAGGAAGATATTCCTGGAAAGCCTTCTCCATGACGTCCCGTTTTTTACGGTAGTGGTCAATGATCTTTGGCAGAAGGGAATCAAGGTATCCTTTCCTGCAATACTCGTAGACCAGGGCCTGGGAAATGATACTGGTTGAAGTATCCACACCCTGTTTGAAAACGGTCATTTTACGAATGATCCCGGGATCACCAAAACACCATCCCACTCTCGTCCCTGGAGCAAGTATCTTGGAGAAAGAACCTCCGAATATGACCAACCCGTTATTATCCATGGAAAATAGAGGAGGAAGATCTTCCCCATCGAATCTGATGTATCCGTAGGGATCATCTTCAAGGATCGCGAGGCCAAGTTCTTCTGCGATCTTCAGTAATTTCTCCCTTCTTGGCATTGACATGGTACATCCCACAGGGTTCTGGAAATTCGGAATGGTATAGATGTACTTGACCTTTTTGCCTTCAGATCTTGCCTGTTCAACCTTTTCGGGTATCAGGTCTACCACCATACCCTCTTTATCGCAGGGTATACATATGAACTTTGCTCCATGATTGAACATATCCAGAGTGGTCCCGAGAAAGGTCGGAGACTCTGTGACGATATAATCGCCCTTGTCGATAGTCGAGAAGGTCAGCAGGTCGGCTACCTGTATAGATCCTGAGGTAATAAGCATTTCACTGGAGGGAACTTTCCGCCCCATCCTCTCTTTCGTCCATTCAGAGAGAAATTCTTTAAGGGGTGGATACCCGTCAGTGGTTCCATATTGAAGGATATCCCTGCCTTCTCTTTTTATTATCTCGGCGGAATCGTAGAACTCCTGCACCGGGAATATCTCCGGATCAGGCATTCCACCTGCAAACGATATCATTCCGGGTTGCCGGATAACGCTCATTATTTCTCTGATGGGAGAGGCTTTCTGTTTCATTGCAGCTTCGCTGAAAAGTTTGCTCCAAAGTTCCGACACCTTATTCACCTCCAGATTGATTTTGGAAAGGGCCTGCCTTGGTCGGCAGGCCCTGATGCTGAATTTATGGGAATCTTTATCAGGCTTTTGCTGAGAGGGTCAGCTCGTCCATTGCTTCTGCTATCCTCTTGACGCCTTCTTCGATGATATCCGGAGATGGGAAAGTGTAGCATACCCTGGCATAATGTTTGCCGTCGCCCTCTTTGATGCAGAAGGGATCTCCAGTCACGAAAGCAACCTTCTTTTCAATAGCTTTATTGAATAATTCATCTGTAGCTACTGAAGGGAAGTGGAGCCAGTAGAAGAAGCCTCCTTCAGGTTTTACCCAGGTGACTCCACGAGGTGCTAGATGTCTCTTGAAACTTTCCTCCATGGCATCTCTCTTGACCTTGTAATTATCTATGATCGTTGGAAGGTGCTTATCAAGGTATCCCTTATTGCAATACTCAGCCACAAGTGCCTGTGTTATGGGACTGGAACAGAGGTCTGTAGCCTGTTTGAAAACGGTCATTTTCCTGATGATCTCACTGCTTCCCGCAACCCATCCGATCCTAGTGCCGGGAGACAGGATCTTGGAGAAAGATCCTGCATAAACAACTCCACCCTCGTCGTCGTAGGAAAACACGGAAGGAAGATGTTCCCCGTCGAACCTCACATAGCCATAGGGGTCATCCTCGAAGATCGGGATATTGTATTTCTGGGAAATATCAACAAGTCTTTTCCTTCTCTCAATGGACATGGTTGCACCGGCAGGGTTCTGGAAGTTCACGATAGTGTAGATGAACTTTACCTTTCGACCTTCTCGTTTTGCTCTTTCCAGGGCTTCAGGGATCAGGTCCACCTGCATTCCTTCATGGTCCACCGGGATCCCGATAAAATTGGCTCCATGATTATAAAAGGCTGTCAAAGCCGCAAGATAGGTGGGATTTTCTGTAATAACAGTATCCCCTCTATCTATCAAAGCCCAGGATATGAGGTCAAGTGCCTGTTGTGAGCCTGTGGTGATAAGCATTTCATCAGGACTGACCACCCTGCCCATACGGGGACCTGTCCAGTTTGCGAGAAACTCTTTCAATGGGGGGTAGCCTTCGGTTCTTCCATATTGTAGAACATCGGAACCCTGATCTCGCAATACGTGGGCACCTTCATAGAATTTGTCAATGGGGAATACTTCCGGAGCAGGCATACCTCCTGCAAAGGATATCATTCCCGGCTGCTTGATAACTGCAAGCATTTCCCTGATAGGGGAGGGCCTGACATTGTTCGAGGTAAAACTGTAATTCGCTTCCCATATCTTGCTCACTTCTATCGCCTCCTGTAAATTCATTTCCCCGAGATACAAGCCAAATATAATAACTTTTTGAATATTTAGAATTGTAAGCTATAGCAAGAAAGAAATGGAATATTACCTCGGTGATTATATCATTGAAATTTCTTTATCAGGAGGAAGGGCTTCTGCGTATACATGATACAATTATTTCCCTGCTACTTCCCTTGTGGTGTTCCTTATGTGAAGAAGCCGTCTTTCGGTAGGAGGATGGGAATTGAATCCATTGGGACTGGTTTCATAGCCTGCCTTTTTCATCAATTCCAGGGACTGTAGCAGCCCCCATGGATCATAACCTGCTTTTGCAGCAAGTTTTATCCCGTAGTCGTCCGCTTCAACCTCCTGTTGCCGGCTGAAACCGGATTCTGCAAGTGCCAGTCCCAGGGCAAGGGGATCTGCCTTGCTGCCCTTATCACCAAAAGCCCTGTATAGCAGAACCCAGAACAGGTTCCTGCCCATGGTTTCCTTGTAGTGGCCAAGCCTGATATGTCCTGTCTCGTGTCCAAGAATACCAGCAAGCTGGTCTTCAGTTTCAAGAAGATCGAGCATTCCCCTTGTAACATGAATGGAATACCTGTTCATGGAGAATGAGACCCATGCATTGGGTTCTTTCCTGTCCTCTACGTTCACTTTCGGGGCATGTTCAAGCCCTGCTGTATAGGCTATCTTTTCCCAGGATCTTTCAAGTGTGGAGGTTGAAAGTGCTGCAAAAGACAAATGCTGAAAAGAAAGCAATAAAAGGGTTGCAATAAAGATAGAACGGGCAGTTTTCTTCCACATTTTTATCACTCCCTTGAGTACCATGCATATGCTATCACAGCTCTTGTTGGTAAGGTATCGGTAAAAACGACGATAATACTGATTCTTTTCATTTCTGAAGTTGTTACAATCATGTAAGAAATCGTTTATTCCAGAAGGCTCGCTAACTTAACGGACTCTTGGATAGTGGGAGGCATTAATGCATAGTCTGAACCGAAATCCGCTCAACTCCAGGGACAGGGTCTTTCTTATCATGCCGATATGGGTTCTTTCAGTTGGTATTCTGTGTTACCTGTCGCTGGCCCCATCTTCCAGAATAATATCTCCTCTCTCTTTTGCCCATTCTGACAAGCTCTATCATGCTTTGTTCTATTGTCTTATAACTATCATTCCGGCATTACAACCCGGAAAGGCTTCTCCATGGTTTCCCAGGTTTATGGGAATTCTTCTGGTAATTCTCGGTATATTGCTGGAGTATGCCCAGATAAGTGTTCCGGGGAGGTCTTTTTCCTTCGGTGATATGGCTTTTGATATCCTTGGGGTGATCCTGGGCATTTTTATTGCAGAGAAGTGGGTGGCCCCTCGGTTTCAGTGTTCAGATACCATGCAACGGTTCTTCAGGCAAGGGCCTTTTCAGAAAAGAGATGGAGTGTGATCAGCGTGTCCAGTCTTAATAACAGATATCTGAAAGTGTCAATCTTTTCTCTTCTGGTTCTCTTTTTATCCCCCTTTATGGCTATTGCTGAAGAGCCTGTTCTGGAAAGGATGTTCGTTGATAGGGATTGGGGTGGGATCGACCAGTTCATGGAGAATAGTGGAGAAGGGATGGATCCACAGGAGGTTTCCCTTCTGACAAATGCTCTATGGTCACAAGGGAGATGGCAGGATGCCCTTCCCTATCTTTTACAGAACAGGGAATTCCTTCCCGAAGAACTGAAGCCCTACCAGGATATGATGATCGTACTTGCCCTGGAAAGGACAGGGAGGAGCGATGATGCCTTTAACCAGGCAAAGGAACTTCTGGACATCGCTCCTGAGGAGTTGGTCTATTACGTATACTATGCGATCGCCCGTCTAAGTTCCCAGAAGGGTCTTTCTCCCTTCAAATGGTATGAGCTTATGCTTGAGAGTGCAGAAGACAGAGCAGGCAGGAAAGTTGCACTTAAAGGTATGGCTCGCTCAGGTGATGCAAAACTGGAGCATTACCTGGCACTTCTTGAGATGGAGCCATTGAATGGCCCATCCCTTGAGGCACTAAAAAATACAAAGAGAACTGATATTCCCGGGGTGAACTCTGCTATTGGCTATGCCGAGTACCTGCGTGGCCGCTATGAAAAAGCCATTGAATATCTTGAAAAGGTAAGTGATCCAGGGAACAGGTTTTTCCGCAAGGCTTCCTATTACATGGCTTTTTCATTTTACAGGCTCGGATCTTATGCAAGAGCTCTTGAGATCTGGAGTGCTCTGGCGGGTTCGGCAGGAAGCTACGAAGTGTCCTCTACTCGAAGAATAGCTTATATGGCTGACAAGATCCCGGATCGATCCATATCGGTCCTTGAAAGACTGGCACGTGAGGGCAGTGAAGATGTTGTCAGGGCTGCTCGCTATTACCTCCTGTCTTTTCTGAAAGATGAAAGTCGTAAAAGGGGGGAAGATCTTTTCATATCAGATTTTCCGGGGCATGAACATGCTACCCGGATCCTCTGGGATAGGGGATGGGATAACTGGATGAAAGGCAATGTTCCCAAGGCTCTCCAATGGTGGGATAAGGCCATGGAACATTCATCGGATACATGGGAAGCCCGCCTTCTCTTCTGGAGGAGCATGGCCATGGAAAAAACCTCTCGAGATGAGGAGGCCAGCAAATTGCTTGACAGACTTGTTACCCGCCACCCCCTGTCGATATATTCACTGAGGGCTTTCCCTAACGGGACCAAGCCGATCAGAGATGAGATTCCGGAAAAGCTCTCTTCTGACAAAAGTCTATTGGAGGAATGGGGGTTCATCCCTTACGCCAGGATCCGATTATCGAGATCACAGGAGCCCTCTGAGCTGTTCCGCGCTGCTCGACTTGCTGACTGGTCCGGTGATTTCCTCGCCGCGTTCCGGATCGGTTCTTCCCTTTATGGGAACATAACCGGCGGAGAATATCTGCCCAGAAAAGGACTTGAACTTCTTTATCCAAGACCTTATTTGAGGAAAGTGGAACTCCTTGGGGAAAAATTCTCTGTAGAGCCCTACCTCATATGGTCTATCATGAGGCAGGAATCCGCCTTTGATCCCGATGCAACCAGCTATGTAGGGGCCTCGGGACTGATGCAGCTGATGCCTGCTACTGCGGAGGATGAAGCTAAGGTCCTCGGATTAGGGGAATACGATCTTTATGATCCTCATACCAATATATCCCTGGGTACATGTCATATATCCCGTCTGTTACGTTCTTTCCTGAGAATAGACTGGGCTGTGGCAGCATATAATGCCGGGTCTGGGTCGGTGAGGAGGTGGCTTAGAACAAGATCGGAACTTCCCTTTGAAGAGTGGATGGAGGAAATACCCTACGAGGAAACTGCCGGTTATGTTAACCGCGTCTTTGCCAATCTCAAGATGTACAGACTGATCTACGGGGAGTAATAGAAGGTTTCAGGGAATGATAAAGGGCTCCCGGCCAGGGAGCCCTTTATCATTATTTCAATGGAAAGCGGTCTTTCAGGATGGCCAGAGCTTTCTCAAAGTGGGCCCATCTGATTTCAGGGGAGAACTTCTTTTCGGACCTGATGTAATCCCTTATGGCAAGCATGGATGCTTTTTTGCATATGAAATCGATATGGCCTCCGTTCATTTTCTCGGTTAACTTGGCGAGAGTGTCCACACTGACATCCTCTCCAAGAGGTTTCACCCTGAGATGGATGTGGAAGATCTGTTTCCTGGTCTCCTCATCCGGCAGATCCAGTTCCATGACGAGATCAAAACGACCGCTGCTGAGCAGTGAAGGATCCAGTAGATCTATTCTGTTGGTGGTGGCGAGAACTACCACGCCCTTGAGTTCTTCTATTCCGCTCATCTCGGCAAGGAACTGGCTTATTACCCGTTCGGTGAAGGCAGCTCCGGAACCCGATTCACGCCCCCTGACGGGGACCAGGGATTCGATCTCGTCAAAATAAAGGATAGACGGGGCAGCCTGTTTTGCAGTTCGAAATACATCGCGGATGGCTCTTTCGCTTTCACCCACATATTTGGACATCAGTGAAGGTCCCTTTACTGAAATGAAATTGACTCCACTTTCGTTTGCCAGGGCCTTTGCCAGGAGAGTCTTTCCTGTCCCCGATTGTCCATGGATGAGTATCCCCGTTGGAGGGTGTACATTAAATTCTCCAAAGGTCTCTGAATATATCAGAGGCCACTCTACAGCTTCCTTGAGCTGTTCCTTCGCTTCTTCAAGACCTCCCACGTCTTCCCAGGTCACGTCCGGCACTTCCACGAAGACTTCCCTGATGGCTGAAGGTTCCACTTCTTTCAGGGCCTCAATGAAATTATCCATGGTTACGTTCATTTCCAGGAGCCTGTCATAGGGGATCTCGGCCATTTCAAAATTGATGTTGGGAAGGATCTGCCTGAGAGTGGACATGGCTGCCTCTTTTGTAAGGGCTTCCAGGTCCGCCCCAACAAAACCGTGGGTTATCTCACCTATCCTTTCGAGGTCTACGTCTTTTCCCAGAGGCATACCGCGGGTGTGGATCTGGAGTATTTCATGCCTTCCCTTGCGATCGGGGATGGGAATGGCGATCTCCCTGTCGAACCTTCCCGGTCTCCTCAGGGCAGGGTCGAGGGTGTTAGGGATGTTCGTCGCTCCTATCACCACTATCTGACCTCTGGATTCAAGTCCGTCCATCAACGCAAGAAGCTGGGCGACCACTCTCCGTTCCACTTGTTTCTCTCCGCCCATTTCTTCCCTCTTCGGGGCAATTGCATCAATTTCATCTATGAAGATTATGGAGGGTGAATGGGCCTGGGCTTCCTCGAAAACCTTTCGAAGCCTTTCTTCGCTTTCACCATAGAATTTGCCGATTATCTCGGGGCCTGAAATGTGGGTGAAATAAACATCGGTTTCATTTGCGACGGCCCTGGCGATGACAGTTTTGCCCGTACCTGGCGGTCCATAGAGAAGGACGCCTTTCGGGGGTTCCACGCCCAACCGATCGAAGACCTGGGGGAACCGCAGCGGCAATTCTATCATTTCCCGGACTCTCTGTATCTGCGGGCCTAACCCTCCAATGTCTTCATAGGATACCTTTTCGAGCTTGTTTGGTCCGGAGACCCTTTTTTCAAGGGACACATAGGTCCCTTTATGAACAACGCATACTCCAACGGGCTCTGAACTGACCACCTTGAAATCGCAGGTACGTGTACCGAAAAGGGTTATCCTTACCCTGTCTCCCTTAACTACCGGAAGTCCCTCAAGGAGAGATGCGATGTACGTCCCGTCCTTTTCCTTTTCGAGAAGAGAGATGGTGCTTATGGGTCTCAGAGAAATGCTCTCTGCGAAGGAATGGGCTGTCTTGTTGATCGTCACATAATCGTCCAGACCGACCTCTGCGTTATCCCTGGTAATACCATCTATCTGGATGGTCCGGGAACCCATATCGGAGGACTCGCATGCAAGGGCCCTGGCAGCGGTCCGCCTTTTCCCTTCGATCTCCACTATCTGTCCTTCCTTGATAGCGTATCTTTTCATATCTGCCGGATCGATGCGGGCTATACATTTACCTACATCTTTTGACAGGGCTTCTTTGACTTTGAGCGGCATAAAGCAGGTCATCCCTTCCATCGGAGCAATTTTTGCAGTTCTACGAAACTTCTAAAGTCTAATCCAAATACGGGAACAAGACAACACAAAAGAAAAAGGCCGCCCTTGTGGGCGGCCAGAATATCTTTTCAGAGATCCTACAGAGAGGTTTTTGCGGCTTCGATCTTTCCGGGATATGCTTCCAGCCCTGCCTTGAGGATATCCATGGCTTTCGTCAAATCGTCCTTGTTAAGGACATAGGCCAGTCTGACCTCGTCTTTACCAAGTCCAGGAGTCGCATAAAATCCTGCGGCAGGAGCCATCATGACAGTTTCCTTATCAACGTCAAAATCCCTGAGCATCCATATGACGAACTTCTCTGCATCGTCCACTGGAAGCTTGGCTACTACGTAAAAAGCCCCTTTAGGTTCATCACAGATAACCCCGGGCATGGATTTCAACGCGGAATAGAGGATATTCCTTCTTTCCTGATACTCCTTGTTCACTTCTTCCAGATAGGATACAGGTGTTTTATAAAGGGCAGTAGCGCCGACCTGTTCGAGGGTAGGTACGCATAAGCGGCCCTGGGCAAGTTTCATGACCTGGGCCATGAGTTCCTCATTCTTTGATGCTATACAACCTATCCTTGCACCACAGGCACTGTACCTCTTGGAAACAGAATCGACAATGATCACCCTGTCATCCACTTTGTGGATGTTGCCGAAACTCGTATATTCAAGTCCATCATAAACGAATTCCCGGTAGACCTCATCAGCTACTATAAAGAGCTCATGCTCAAGGGCCAGTTCAGCCAGCATCTCCATTTCATCGGTGGTATAGATGACACCAGTAGGATTACCGGGGTTCGAAACGAGGATAGCTCTGGTCCTGGTTGTGACAAGGCTTGCTATCTCATTTTTCGGCGGGAGATGGAATCCTTCCTCTGCTTTTGTAGTAATAGGTACCAGCTTTACGTTCACTGCTGAAGCGAAGGCATTGTAGTTAGCGTAGAAAGGTTCTGGAACAAGTATTTCATCACCTGGGTCACACATGGCCATGAAAGCGAAAGAAAGGGCTTCACTCCCACCGTTCGTAACGATGATATTCTTTCTCTCGAAGTCCATGTTGTAACCTTTGTAATAGCCTATCATGGCATCGATCAGGTCAAGATTACCGTGGGAGGTGGCGTAGGCGATCACTTCCTGAGCAAAATCCCTGATAGATTGCAGGAATGACGGAGGTGTCTTGATATCAGGCTGACCGATATTCAGATGATAGACCTTTTTCCCCTCAGCTTTTGCTTCGTCGGCGTATGGTATCAGCTTTCTGATAGGAGAAGACTGCATAGACTTGACTCTGTTGGAAAATTCCATAAAACATCGTCCCCCTTGTTTTCTCAAAATGATGTTTAGTGGAATAATAACACATAAAGTACACATAATGGTTTATTTCAAAACTTACAAGAATTTTCAGTCTTCTGGTTCCTTTTGATCCTCTGTTCTGTTTTTTTAAAACGAACCTGGTTCTGTTATGATGAAGACCCATATCCAACATTTTATGAGGTGATAACGTGGGAAACGCCAGCATTATGTCCAATCCTGGTAATGTAAGGAAGGAATCCTTTGATAATTCAGAGGATGTCCGTAAACTGGAGGTCAATAAAAAATTCAGTTTTGTAGGTGTAGTAGCAAGGATTACTCCCAGGAAGGACAGAAATAACAGGACCTTCTGGGACCTGGCTGTGATGGATGAAAAAGGGCAGATAGAGGGTAAGATCTGGGCCAATGCATCATGGTGGGACCTTACTGTGCCGGATGAAAAGAAGATCCTGGATCCAGAAGAGCCCGGATTCCTTCAATCCGTCCAGGGGAAAAGCCTGGGAGTACAGGGCCAGGTGGTAGAATTCCGTGGACAGTCCCAGTTGAATTTTAATGCCCTCTATCTTCTGGATCAGGAAAAATATGCTCCCCATGAATTTGTTCAGAGATCCTCTGTCCCAGTGGAAGACCTGGAGTCCGAATTCTGGAGTATGGTCACTTCATGCAGGACTGAGATCAGGGATTTCCTGAAGCATATGTTCTCTGGAGACCTTTGGAAGTCCTATCGCCTGGCTCCTGCTGCGGTCTCTCATCATCATGCCTATGTCCACGGGCTTCTCGAGCATACCCTTGGTGTCAGCAGGTGTGCAAGGTCTATTGCCGAGACTTACTCCATATCAGGTATGGAGGTTGATGTGGACATGGTTCTGGCCGGGGCCCTTATTCATGATATTGGCAAGATAGAGGCCTACTCTCTCAGGCCTGCACCTGAGATGACCCTTCCTGGTGTGGTAATGGACCATATTGCCCTGGGATATGCCACTTTTTCAAGGATCGCCGATGATTACGGACTGGAAGAATCCCTTAAACTGTCTATAGGTCACATACTCCTGAGTCATCATGGATGCAGGGAATATGGATCCCCGGTTCTTCCTGCCACCCCGGAGGCTCTCATAGTATCTGCAGCCGATGAGCTTGATTTCAAGCTTTTCTGTTATGAAGATGCCATCTCGACTCTGGATGATGAAAAAGGAGTAACAGAATACAATCATTCTACCGGGCGCAGGTTCTGGAAATGGAATTCCAGGGAAGGAGCGGGGGAATAGATCCTCCAGGAATGACACAATGCCACACTCTCTAAAAGTATCAGGTGATCATTCAGGAAGAAGACTTGACAAATATCTAAGGTCCCTTTGGCCCGACATTCCATTAAGCGCGATCATGAAGAACATTCGAAAGGGATCCGTAAGAGTTAATGGCTCCAGGGTTCACTGTTCGGAAAGACTCCAGGAAGGGGACAGTGTTACTATCCCCTGGGGAGAGCCTTCTTTCATCTCTGACGAAGGTAGATCATTTCAATACGGCAAGTTGAATATCCTTTTTCAGGATCAGAACATTGCCCTTATAAACAAGCCTCCGGGACTGCTTTCCCAGCCTTCAGAAAAGGGCGGGGACAGTGTTATAACAAGATTCTGGTCCCACATGGACAAGATCTCATGCGACTTTCGTCCTGCCCTGGCCAACAGGCTGGACAGAAATACTTCCGGCGCTGTTCTGCTTGCCATGAATGGTAATGCTTTAAGGATTCTCAATGAGATGATACGGAAAGGAAGGGTGGTCAAGAGATATCTTGCCGTCGTTGCCGGCAGTGTTCCTTCAAAGGGCCGGATCAACGCTTCTCTCCAGAAAGACCCGACGACTAACCAGGTATATGTCAATGCTGGAGGTAAATCTTCAGTGACCCTTTACAGGAGATTATACGGTAGTCCTGATATATCACTTGTAGAACTTGAACTTGTAACAGGAAGATCCCACCAGGCCAGGGTTCATCTTTCTCACATAGGAAGCCCCATTCTTGGTGATATAAAATATGGTAAAGGTCAAATTAATGATATCTGGCGCAGAGAAGGAATAAAACGTCCCATGCTTCATGCGTGGGAGATAGGGTTCAAGGACTTGCCGAGAGAGCTTTCCTATCTGTCAGGAAGATCTTTTCGGGCTTCCCTGCCGGATGATTTCATCAAGATCTTTCAGTCCCGTTCATGGGAACCGGTTGATTAGGGGATTCTGTCAAAGATGTCTTTCAGCCTGACGCAACTTGATATATCTACCCCCAGGGGGTATAATTTCCTTTGACTATTACAGATAAAACACTTGGAGGTGTTCTGTTTGAAAGATCTGGTACTGAAAATTGATGACAAAGCAAGGGAAAAAATATTCAAAATGGGCGGAGAGATCCATATATACACTGGTGTAGTAGGTGCAGGATGAGCGGCACGAAAAGCAGCTCTCGTAGGGAGCGGAAAGCCTAATTTTGATGATTGTTCACTCCTCAGGGACGGGGATATATCTGTATGGGTCCCGAATACCATGGGATTTCTGAATGATACAGTGGAGATCGAACTAACCGGTTTTCTCTGGAATACCAATCTTGTAGCTACAAGTGCAAAGATAGACCTGATGGATCGCCGTAGCTGCGGTGCATGACCGCTCGGATTATCAAGGAAGACTTTTCTGAATATCCAGCTGCGTGAGGATCCGATAACGGATCCTGGAAGCAAATAACAATATTTGTAGATCCGTGTATTCAATTAACTCTTGAGCATGGAGCGTCTATTAGTTAAAAAAAGGGAAGGCCCTGAACTATTTCAGGGCCTTCCCCTTTTTTCGGGTTGTCGGTTTGCCGAAAAATCTTTATCGCCATTTTGTGCAATGGAAAGGTTCCTTTGAAAAGCCCTGTTGGTACTTTGAGGCATCTAACAATTGGTAAGATTCAGTTTTGTATTTCACGACTTTAGGCCATAAGGATTATTTTTTTGTATGGATAATCCACTTTAAAGAACTTGTGATATAGTTATCAAGCGTGTGCCGATATGGTGCTTGCCGTTCAATATTTCCAGGAGGTGTTTGTTTTATGACAGTGGTAAAGCGTACTTCCAGCAATGGTTTTCTCGCCAATTCGTTGAAGTATTTCTACGATGCTGCTGAGGAGATGGGCCTTGAAGAAGGGTTGATAGAGATTCTCAGCCGTTCGGAGAGAAAACTTTCCATGTCCATTCCGGTGGAAATGGATGATGGGACCGTCAAGGTCTTTGACGGTTTTCGTGTACAGCACTCCACGGCTGTTGGGCCGTCCAAGGGGGGAGTGCGTTTCCATCCAAACGTATGTCTTGACGAGTGTGAAGCCCTGGCCATGATGATGACTTGGAAATGTTCTCTTGCAGGGATACCTTACGGGGGAGGTAAAGGCGGCGTATGCTGTGAACCTCTTGAACTTTCCAAGAAAGAAAAAGAAAAAATTGCCAGAACATGGGCTGCAAGAGTGGAGCCTCTCGTGGGGGCATGGACTGATGTTCCTGCACCTGACGTGAATACTGGTGGTCCTGAAATGGTATGGTTCATGGACACCATCAGCAAAATGCGCAATAGACTGGAGCCTGCCATTTTTACAGGTAAGCCCATTCCTCTCTGGGGTTCAAAGGGACGTACAGCGGCGACCGGTTATGGAGTAGCAACCTGTGGTCTGGAACTTCTTAAAGCTGTCGGAGCCGTGCAGGAGGGTGCTTCCGTATCAATCCAGGGGTTTGGCAATGTTGGAACCTATGCTGCCCTGACCTTTGTGGATGCAGGTTGTAAGGTGGTTGCCATCAGCGATATCACCGGAACCTATTACCACAAGGATGGCCTGGATATCAGGAAGGCCGTGGATCATGTCCAGAATGTCCACCCCAAACATCTGCTTGAAGGCTTTGAGCAGGATGGGATGGAAAAGCTTGACCTCAATGATGTTCTGTATCTCGATGTGGATCTTTTCATTCCTGCAGCTCTTGAGGGTGTTATCACCAAGGATAATGCTGATAAGGTTAAAGCCAGATTTATCGTCGAAGCTGCCAATGGACCGATCACTGCTGATGCCGATGCCATCCTGAATGAAAAAGGTATCCTGATCGTACCCGACTTCCTTGCCAACGCGGGTGGCGTTATCGGATCCTACTTTGAGTGGGCTCAGGATCTTGGCGGATATTTCTGGACAGAGGAAGAATATAACGAACGTCTCATTCGGATCATGAAAGAGAACTTTGAAAGAGTCTGGACCTATGGTAAGGAAAAGGGAATATTTATGCGTAAGGCTGCCTTCATGGTAGCTATCGAGAGAGTTGCCGAAGCACACCGCATGAAGGGAATATTCCTTTAGGATCCACTCTTTATCTAACAGATGAAAAAAGCAGGTGAGGCATTCAGGCCTCACCTGCTTTTTTGTTAAGTTCTGTCTCCCATTCGTTACACGGTGGATCAACTGTCCTTCTGGCAGGATTCCAGCCTGGGACTATGCAGGCATTCGCAAAGATCCATTATTGCTGGGGATTCGATCACAGGGCCCTGCTCCTGAAAAGTTTTTCCTGGTTCTTCTGATATGGAGTTTACAACGACTATTCCAGTATTATTCTTCCCATCGGTAAAGACTGAAAAACTTCCGGAGTATACCCTTAATGCATTTTCAGGGCAGAGAAAATAGGGCTTATCCTCGAAGAACCTGTCGTCAAAAATGTTGTTGCTTTCTCCCTGGTAAACAGGCATGTAGAGTATATCGTCAATCTCGAGGTCAGTGAAAAAATGGGTCCCGAAAGAGAGCTCAGGCATGAAACCTTCTTTGGGCAAGCCCAGTTCAACTATACAGCAACAATTGGTGATCTCGTGATAGCATACGGGAACTCCAAGAAGGGGATTGCTCGAACCCACCCTTCCGGGAGCCACAAGGATGAACTTTTTTCTCCCTATCCGCTTATTAACCTCTCCTATAGCCCTGGCTATGTCATACCACCTGTTGCTCTTTGAATAGATCCTGTAATCCAAATAGACGATATGCGGGACATCCAGCTTGGTGCCGTCAGTCACCATCCGGTCTGCCCTGAGGATGACCTGTTTTTCTTCCATCTCCAGAATCTCTTCTGGACATTCGGTCTCCTTGATCCATAAAGGCCTGGCCTGTACGAGTTCTACCAGGTCCTCAAAAGGATGATAGGAGAATTCTATGTCTGCGGGGACACCCATAGCTTCCTCCAGGAGATGGAGAATCTTTTTCATTCGCTGGAAAAAATGCCTGTAACGGCAGGCGAACTCTTCAAAAGTGAAACATATCTTGGATTCTTTCCCAAGTAAGATCTTGTTCTTGCACATTCTCCCGAAATAGCCGCCTGTCGTATCCGGAGTGTAAACCTGGGCATAATCAGGAAAGCAGTGATGATGAGGAATGATATCCTCCCATATATCCTTGATGTGGCAGGTAACCAGGCCTCGCTTTTCCCGGTCCACAAGCTGAAAATGTTCCTGTGAATGCCGCATGATATTGAAAGGGTTCTGTCCCTCCGGGCGAAGGCTTGGCAGAGTAAGTGAGAAAGAACGGGCGTATCCTCTCTTTGTACAGGTGGTACCCATGCCGAATACAAGCCTTATCACTCCGTCATCAGGTTTGATCCTGTTGGTCCATCTCCTGTAGTATTTAGAAAAGCCTACCCCTGCAAGAGTGGGGTAGTAATATTTCCCTCTCCATTTTCCTGAAACCCTCATGATGATGATCCCCATGGAATCCATCCCGAGTGCGTGTTTTTCCCTGTATGCCATGGCTATGGGGAAGTATATCCTGGAATATATCCTTTTGATCTCCTTTTCGACAATCAGGGCTCTTTCTTCCAGGTCGGGCTGGTCATTGATAAGAAAAGTGGAGAGGTATTTCCCGGCAAAGGAGAACTTGAGGGAATCTTCAAGCAGGCTGCTGCTTCTGACAATAATAGGGTCTGTTACACGTGAGAGGAAGTCTCTTATCGATTGACTGACATCATCAGGTAACGAGGCATTGAGGAACAGATCTTCTATGATCTCCGGGTCCTGTTCTTCGAAGTTGTCTGGTAATTGTTCCAGCACATATTCATAGATACTGATGGCGAGGTAGATGGAAGGTGGAAATATGACTTTCTCTGCTAATTCGTTGTCCTGATCCCATAATTTTCGCAAGGCGAACAGAAGGGATCTTCCCTTGCCGCCAATATTTCCTGTCCCCACAATAAGGGAACTGAATTGGGGGTCAGCCTGGGGGTCCCAGGCAAAATACTCCTGAACCTTATCCTGATCAAAGGCCATCCTTTACTCCCCTTCTCCCTTGAAATTAAAAGTGTTTCTTCTTCCTGGCTTTCTGAATTATCAACCCCATGCATCCCGGAAAAAATTGCATACTAATGGGCTAAGCCCATTTTATCAGATATTGCTGTTTTGATTTTTGCGAATGTTTTTTTCTTGGGATATAATCATACTAAGCCCAGTTGGGTTTAATGTGCATACTAAAGGATTATCAGATATTCATTTCTCCAGGGGGTTTTGTTAAAATCTTCACTTATTCAATCTTTAAGTCGACCCAACTTTAACATTGACCCCAGGTGATATTTTTTAGCTCTTTCATAGGATTTTCAGATATTGAAATCAGGATTTTTAAAGAAGGGTCCTGGTGCTTTTTGATGGATAGAATGCAGTGGTCAGAGAAAGAAAGCGACATAACCTTAACCTTCGGAGGTTAATGGCTTTTCATCATTTTCACTCTATACATCAGGGCTGTTTCGTTGTTAATTCTTATTTCGAATGATCAACATCTGCGGAAAGATATATAACACTTTTAGGGGGGATGCCTGGAGATCGGTCTGAGAATGAAGAGGAGCAGATGTGGTTAATCAAGAGAGTCAGTTATTCCAGAAAAGTGTTTTTTCAAAATCCGAGAGGAGGAATGCTTAAGTGAACCCTTATGAGATGTATGTAAAGCAGGTGGAGGAAGCTACACCTTATCTGACAGTTGAACCCGAGTATATCGAGATCCTGAAATACCCCAAGGAAGTCATGGAAGTGTCCATACCGCTCAAGCTTGATGATGGTGGGGTCAAGGTCTTGAAGGGCTGGAGGAGCCACCATAACAACGCTTTGGGGCCCTATAAGGGTGGGGTCAGGTATCACCCTAATGTTTCCAGAGAAGAGGTCATTGCTCTTTCCTCGTGGATGTCCATCAAGTGTGCAACTGCCGAGTTGCCTTATGGTGGAGGCAAGGGTGGCGTATCCGTCAATCCGAGAGATCTCTCTCCTGCAGAAGTTGAAAGGCTGAGCCGTGGATATGCCATGGCCATTTCCAGGTTCATGGGTACCGATATTGATATCCCTGCTCCTGACGTATATACAAACCCCCAGATCATGTCATGGTTCGTAGATACCTATGAGAAGATCCATGGGAGAAGCGAACCCTCCTGCTACACTGGTAAACCCGTTGAGGCAGGAGGTTCTCTTGGAAGGGGAGATGCTACCTCCAGGGGTGGTATGTATGTCCTCAGGGAAACTCTCAAGGAACTGGGGCTTCTTGGAAAGGAACTTACCGTAGCCGTTCAGGGATTTGGAAACGTGGGAGGTTTTGCTCACAAGCTGATAGCCAGTGACCTTGGTTTAAAGGTAGTGGCTGTTTCCGACAGCCGCGGAGGAGCTTACAACCCTAAAGGTGTGGATTATGATCCTGTAAGAAAGCATAAGACCGAGACAGGAAGCATTTCGGGTTATGCTGAGGCCGACAGGGTAACCAATGAGGAACTTCTTGAGCTTGATGTGGATATCCTTGTCCCGTCTGCTCTTGAAGGGGTCATTACTGCGAACAATGCTTCCAAGGTGAAAGCCAAGGTAGTCCTTGAGCTTGCAAATGGCCCGACCACTCCTGAGGCGGACAGTATCCTTGATGATATGGGTGTAATATTGGTGCCTGATGTTCTTGCCAATGCCGGTGGAGTTTCTGTGAGCTGTTTCGAATGGATCCAGGGTAGGACCGGAGATTACTGGACAGAAGAAGAGGTTCACCAGAAACTGGATAAAAAGCTTACCACTGCTTTCCATCAGATCTGGAATATCAAGAAGGAATTCAATATCAGGATGCGCCAGGCTGCCTATGTGAGAGCCATTTCACGGATCGTCGGAGCCATGCGCTTCAAAGGTATCTGGCCTTAAGAAAAAACTGTCATCTGATGTAATAACAGGAAAGACGTCAACAAAAAGCAGGCCGGGACATTCCCCGGCCTGCTTTTTATCACCACTGTCCCCTTATCGGGACTGGAAGACCATACCGACTTCTTTTTCACCGTCCAGGAAAACAGAGAAATTTCCGGAATAGATTCGAACTGAAGGGTGGGTGCTTCCCTCATAGGGGGTGTTTTCAAGCCATTCCCGGTTGAAAACATCGCCCTTTTCCCCATCAAAGACAGGAAGATAGAGTATCCCGTCCACATCGAGGTCCAGGAAAAAATGTGTTCCGTAGGATAGTTCCGGGACGAAATCGCTCTCGCTTATTCCTACCTCCACGAGACAGCCGCAATTGCAGATCTCGTTGTATTTTACAGGGACTCCAAGAAGAGGATTCGTGCTTCCCCATCTGCCTGGGCCTACAAG
>Ga0272441_10002109_pt1 | contig 41102 bp, 49 predicted proteins | sample SSMProp6N_FD_193582 | JGI IMG/M metagenome (GOLD analysis project Ga0272441, IMG submission 193582) | Marine sediment archaeal communities from Little Sippewissett salt marsh, Falmouth, MA, United States - SSM-Prop-6N | ecosystem: Environmental > Aquatic > Marine > Wetlands > Sediment ...
AGACTTTCCTGATCTCATTATAATTGATGGAGGTATTGGTCAATTAAATGCTGCATTAAATGAATTAAAAAAATTAAATTTAAAAATTCCAATTATTTCAATTGCTAAGCATTTTGAAGAAATATATATGCCTGGTGTTTTACAGCCTTTAAGATTATCAAAAGGTGATGAGGCACTAAATTTCATTCAGGAAATTAGAGATGAAGCCCATCGTTTTGCATTAAAATATAATATCCAACTTAGAACTAAAAAGTTGTTAGAATGAACGAGTTTAAACTAGTAACAGATCTTAGACCAAAAGGTTCCCAACCACTAGCTATAAAAAAAATTGTAGAAGGACTTAAGCAAAAAAAAAGATATCAAACATTATTGGGGACAACCGGCAGTGGAAAAACATTTACAATGGCAAAAGTCATTGAAAACATACAAAAACCTACTTTAGTTCTTGCACATAATAAAACACTTGCTGCACAGTTATTTAGTGAATTTAAGGAATTCTTTCCAGAAAACAGGGTAGAGTATTTTGTATCTTATTATGATTATTATCAACCAGAATCTTACATTCCATCAAAGGATCAGTACATTGAAAAAGATGCGGATGTAAATCCAAAAATTGAACAAATGCGCTTATCAGCAACTGCTTCAATTTTGTCAAGAAAGGATGTAATAGTTGTTGGTTCGGTGTCGGTTATTTATACTGCTGGAGACCCAAGTGACTATGTGGGACTTGGTTATGAAATAAGAAAGGGAAATTGTGTTGATAGAAACGAGATTCTAATCCATCTAATTGAAATGCAATATGAGAGGAATGATTTAGATTTAACATCAGGCCGATTCCGAGTGAAAGGGGATACTATTGACCTAATTCCTGGCTATTATACAAACATGATAAGAATAGAATTATTTGGAAATGAAATTGAACGTATTGTAGAAATAAATAAAATAACAGGAGAAGTAATAGATAATTTGGATTATATATTTGTATATCCTGCAAAACATTTTGTAATTGGTGAGGATAAGAGAAAAAGGGCAATTGAATCAATAAAGAAAGAACTAGAAATAAGAACCAAGCAGTTAGATATATTGGAAGCTCACAGGTTAAAACAACGAACTCTCTATGACATTGAGATGATAGAAGAAACGGGCTTTTGTAAAGGTATTGAAAATTATTCTATGCATTTTGATGGTCGAAAACCGGGTGAGAAACCATATTGTTTTCTTGATTATTTCCCCAAGGATTTTTTGATGTTTATTGATGAAAGTCATAGAACAATTCCACAGATTCATGGAATGCATCATGGTGACTATTCCAGAAAAAAAATGCTTGTAGATTATGGATTTCGTTTACCAAGTGCTTTTGAAAATCGTCCTCAGACTTATAAAGAGTTCCAGCAATATATGAAAAATGTAATATTTGTTTCAGCAACACCTGGGGACTACGAGCTTGGCATTTCTGATCAAATTGTTGAACAAATTATCAGACCAACAGGACTTGTTGATCCAACTGTAGAAATAAGAAAAACAGATGGCCAGATGTACAATCTAATAAAGGAAATTAAAGCGACAATTAAATGCGGAAATAGAGTTTTAGTGACAACTTTAACAAAAAGACTTGCTGAAGAGTTGTCAGAATTTCTTGCCGAAAAAGAGATTAAAACTCGATATCTTCATGCAGAAATAGATACATTGGAAAGATCCGAAATAATTCGACAACTAAGATTAAGTGTTTTTGATGTATTGGTTGGTATAAATCTACTTCGTGAAGGATTGGATATTCCAGAGGTTGGATTTATAGGGATTCTTGATGCAGATAAAGAAAGTTTTTTAAGAGATCATCGTAGTTTGATCCAAATAATTGGGAGGGCTGCTAGAAATGTCAATTCAAAGGTGGTTTTGTATGCTGACAATATAACAGAATCTATGAAAAAAGCAATTCAAGAGACAAATAGAAGAAGGAATATGCAAATTGAATTTAATAATCGTCATGGAATAACTCCATCAACAATTGTAAAACCAATAAAAGAAAAAATTACAGAAGTAAAAGATATAAAACATATTCCAAAACAAGATATTCCAAAAATGATTGTGGATTTAGATATAGAAATGAGACAAGCAGCAGATGAACTTGATTTTGAAAAAGCAATAATTATTAGAAATCGAATAAATCATCTAAAGAAATCATTAAAATAAAAACAAAACACACATTTTGTAAAATTAATAGCAATAGACAGTTTAAGATGACCTATTAACAAACAAATTAAATATAGAAATTTATATAAGATAGCTAATAATTAAATAAATAGGGACATTAAGAATGAAGAAACATATTGTTATCATCGCAATATTTGTTACTATATTGCTATTTCCAAATATTTTTTTAATTAGTAGTTCCAAAAATATTGAAAATAAATCATTTTCAAATTTTGATTTATTGATTATTGCGCCAAAACAATTTATTAAATACATCCAGCCTCTGGCAATACACAAAGAAAAATATGGTTTAAAAACTAAAATTGTTGATATTGAAGACGTATATTTTGAAATGTTTTGGAAGGGCAGAGATGATGCGGAAAAGGTAAAATATTTTATTAAAAAAGCAATTGAGGAATGGGGAATAAAATACGTTTTATTATTTGGAGGAAGGAAGAATCAACTTGCCCATGAGACTTGGTGGATACCTGTCAGATACAGTAATCTTGATAGAAAATATGATTATCTTTTAGAAAGAAAGTTTCTAACAGACTTGTATTTTGCAGATATTTACGATTCTTATGGAAATTTTAGCAGTTGGGACAGTGATAATGACGGGATTTTTGGAGAATGGCCGGAAAATAAAAGCGCTGAAGATATACCTGATTTATTTCCAGATATCCCAGTAGGGAGACTTCCTTGCAGAAATATATTTGATGTTAGAAGGGTAGTAAAAAAAATTATTAACTATGAATCAAAACCAATTGATGATAGTTGGTTTAAAAATATGGTAGTTGTTGCAGGAGACACATACCCTGAGAAAACTGATTATATTGATGGTGAAGTGTACACGCAGATGGGACTGGATATGATGCCTGACTTTAATCCTATTAAACTCTGGTTGTCCGATGGAAGTTTCAAAAATTGGCAAGATGTTGTAAAAGCAATTAACAAAGGTTGTGGATTCATTTGGTTTTCTGGACATGGAAATCCTTCTACTTGGTCCACCCATCCGCCTTATGACAATGAACACTGGGTGACAGGTTTATCACTTCGTCACATGCGTTTTCTTATTAATGGAAAAAAATTACCAGTTTGTATTTCTGGAAGCGGATGTTTTAATAGCATGTTTAATGTTAGTTTATTAAATTCTCCCTGGGTTTACGGTCTTCCAATTACTAAATGTTGGGCCTGGGCTTTGGTTAACAAGGCAAATGGAGGTTCGATTGCAACAATTGCATCAACTGCTTTTAGTTATGAAAAACCTGATATTGATTCATTTAGAGGTGGAATCGAATGGTTAGACATGCACTTCTTTGGTGAGTATGGATTAAATAATACGGAAATACTGGGCGAAACTTGGAGTAATACAATCACCTCATTTTTAAATGAATTTTCAATAAATTGGAAAGATGCAAGTCCTACCGGTGACGCGCTTATTGTAAAAAATGTTGAAGAATGGTTGTTAATTGGAGATCCAAGTCTAAAAATTGGTGGTTATTAAGTAATAATAAAACGTTTATTTTATTACAAAATTAATTTTATTTATTAATAATCTTTACTGGAACTCCTCCAACCATGCTGCGATTTTTAACATCTTTATTTACAAGACTCTTTGCTGCAACTACGGCATGTTCACCCACTGTAACACCTGAACGAATCAGACTCCCGGCCCCAATTAAAGCTCTCTTTTTGATATGAACTTGTCCAATTCTAACTTTATCTTGTGAATATTCATGGGCAAGAATGATTGCACCAACACCTATTATTACATTATCTTCAATTGTAATCAATTCGGGAAAATATGGATCAAGTTGAACATATGCAGCAATTACTACATTTTTTCCAATTTTTGCTCCGATCATTCTGTAAAGTGCGTTTTTTATACGCATCGAAGGAACTAATCGACAAATGTGACAAATAAATCCATTAAAAATTGTTTTTGCCTTGCCTTTGGTTTGGAAATAATCATAGGCAGGATTTCTTGAGCCAGTGTATTTAATTTCTTTAAAATCCATACTAAATCAAATTGTATGAATAAAAATGAACTTAAAATATATTCTAAAATAATTTAAAAAAAAGTACTATTAAATTGAAGAATTTTCAGTACTTTTTTCCAAAATTTCAAAATCGTAATCAGAGTCAATTTGATAATGAGCTACAATATATGTGTCATTCCAGGGAAGATTTATAAATTCAAGATTATAAAGAGTTGCTTTTAAATTAAAATTACTTATAAGAACTGATATGTTTGTTTTATCTTCACTTATTCCAGCTATGTATGTGATTCCATTAGAAGTATTTATTTCTGGAGTCTTTAAGCGTATGGGAGTTTCATTAGAGATATAATTCATTACTAAATAGCTCAAAGCAGGTTTTTTATAAATACCATCATGTGTAAATAAACTTAGATCCAAACCTAAAATTCTCATCAACCAATTTGGGTCTTGTGTCCCTCTATATCTAAATGCATGATCTAGTTCCGAATTGTTAAAAGCTATAAGACTGCATGCAGTAAAAGCACCGTTTTTTGCATTGTCTTTTTCCCGCTGAGGTGTTAAAATATTGATATTCCATTCTGTATTGATATTTTCAGTATATGTAAATCCATAGGAATCAAGCAAATTACGAATGTACTTTGATGATTCGTACAATTCATTAGGATTATCTGAATAATGATGCCATGAGAAAAAATCAAGATAGATATTGTTGTCCATAAGATAACCTAAGAAATTTGTTGTATATTCATCATTAGTCAAAGATGATGTACAAGGTCCACCTATTTTTAAAGATTCATTGTAGGATTTAAGAGTTTTTAATGTTGTTTCAAAGAGAGTACAATATTCTTGAGCTGAACCATTCCAAAATCCTAATAAATCGGGTTCATTCCAGATTTCCCAATAAATAATGTTGTAAAAAAATCCATTATTCCACCCATCATTATAATGCATTACAATGTGTTTGCATATATTCGCCCATTTACTCACATTTGATGGGGGAATTCTTAATTTATTATTCGAACTTGCACTTTCCCCAAGTCGATAAAAAACTTGACAGTTTGAATTGATAATGCTTGAAATATACTTGTCACTACTCATAAAGTCATAACTAGATTCTAGATTAGAATCAGCATCCCAGTCAGGAAAAATTGTAGTAATATCAGTTGGTCCAGAAAAATCGTGAGTACGAATTAATTTAATTCCTATTTCGTTGTATTGTTTTGTTAAATCTAAAGCATGTTGAACATCATGATTTAGCAAAGGACCACAATTTATTTCAGAATATGGGCAAATATATCCGTCAGTTTCATTACAATTTAGAAAAATATCAAATGCGTCTTCAGACATATTATTAGGTTTTAATGCAGTTGCTGAAAATAAGATACCAATTATCAAAATTGAAAAAATTAAATTCTTAAGTATAAAATGTACTTGAGGAAATATCTTACAATTATTTTCTGTATTACTGGAATTTTTATAAATCCCCATATCTTAATATATAACATTTATATTATTATAATTTTTTATAAATTATATTATTTTGGATTTTCTAACTTGCCTATAAATAGAATAGAACCCGATTCTTTTTGATAGATTAGGTAGATAAAAGAATGATTGGTATTAAAGCAAATCAATTAAAAGAAGTTCATTCCTATACTCAAAATAATCTAACACTTGCTAAAACAAAATATGAATCTGGAGATATCAATGGTGTAATTGATGCATCACATGATTTAAAAATTAATTTAATTGAATTAAAAGATGTTTATCAAGAGTTAATATATAGAGGAGAATTAACGGAGACAATGCAAATAGCAGTTGAGTTAAAATTTGATACATTGGAAGAGGCTACCGATGATATGGGTAAGACAATATAATTTGATTTTATAATTTCCTAAGCCTATACAATTTAAAATTAAATATAAAAGATATTAAATTATCTTAAATGTAGATTTGGAAAGAGATTAAGGGCAATAATTTCTACATTATCAATATCTTTTTGAATAAAATTCTGAGCTTTATAATTATTTAGAAAGTTGGTTAAAATTTCTTGAATTGAACTGAATTCATTTTTATTTAGAAGTTCCATGATTTTCTGATATATATATAAAATATCAGAGCTAATATTACCTAAAATAAATGATTTAACGACAATATTTATTTTTATAAAAAAAGATCTTTTATTCAATTTATATTCAAATGGAAAGTTTCTGTCTGAATATTCAAGTTCATCATTGACATAAAATTCGACTTTTTTTGTATTATTGGTTGTTTTTAATTTTATATCAATAGCTCCAATTGCCAAAATTTTTCCCGAGGTATTTTTAATTTTGATATTTGCAAAATACATTGATTTATCTTCGGGTTTAATTATTTTAAAATCTTTTTTAATTTCATTATACTCATTTTTTTTATCTTCGTTTATAGTAATTTCCAACCCATGAGACCAACTACTTTTCAATCCATGTTCATCTCTTGTCTGTGCCTCTATTAGGTAAGTTCCAATTTGATCCCATAAATGATTAATTGAGTTAGTATGACCTGAGGTATCTAAGGATGTCCAACTGCTATAATCATGGTTTCCCCTTGAATCCCAATCGAATCGATATTGAATTCTATCGCCATCATAATCTATTCCACTAGTTGAAAATGTATATGACATTCCCACTTGTCCTATATTAGGTCCTGTAGGTTTGTTTGGTGGATCTGGCGGATTGTTATTCTCAATTCCAGATTCATTAATTTTAACTGGATAATAACCACCAACTAAAGCAGGTATCGCATAAGAGGTCATCCATTGGGGATTTCTGCTTTGATTTGCTGCCCAATTAAAACCACCATCCTTCTGTTGCAAACTTAAAACATACTCAACTGGATTTTTACCGTTTTTTTGCCAATTACTGCCAGTAGGATTTTCTCCTACAGCAACTATCGCCATAATAGACCACGAGGTTGAAGCAAGATTTGTTTTTCCCCATGAGTGAAAACCTCCATCATTTGTTTGAAGGGTTTTTAAAAATGTAAGTGCATCTTTAATTACTTTAGAATCGCTTTTTTGGCCTGCAATAATTAACGCCATAATTGCAGCTGAAGTTGAATCAGCATCCCCCCATCCACCATTTAAATCTTGGTTATTAATAATGTATGATTTTAGTTCTTGGATTAATGCATCATTTTTTTTCACCCCTGCAGAAACCAATGATAAAATCCCAAAAAAATCATCATAAAGATCAGCTGAATCTCCCATTTGAATTCCATCATAAAAATCTTTGATTTTTTCAATAAAATTTATTTCTGCAAAATTTCTAGGATTCTCATTGCTGGCAACAATTGCTAGAAGTTGTCTCTCCCAATCAGTTGCTTTTTCTGAATCGAGTAAGGTGCTTTTTTCCTTTAAATAGTTAACAAGATTCCTCCAAGTCCTTGGATCTTCTTCTACTGATGAAATTGCCATTGCCGCCCAGGCACTAACAGATATTCCACCGATACTACCATCTTCAGATTGTTGATTTTTCAAGAAATTAATAGCATTAACAATCTCGGTATCATTTGGCTGAAAAGGAAAATCGTTACCAGTTTCTGCAGATATCATATAATTGGATGATGTAAGATTCAGAAATATCATCAAAATAAGAAAGATTAAAATAATCTCTGATTTTTTTTGCTTTTTGAACATTCTTTACATTTAAAAGAATATAATAGAAAGATTATTAAAGATAACAAAAATAATAACGAACGTTATTGTAATGAGTAACAAAAATTTGTTCAATGCACTTAGTAGTGAAACGAGAGTAAAGATTATTAAACAACTAGCAAATAAAGAAATACATCTTTCCCAATTATCAAGAGAATTAAACATATCAAAACCAGTTATTTCACGACATATAAAAATTCTAGAAGAAGTAGGTTTGATAAAAAGAAGAATAATTGGAAATGTGCATTTACTATCAGCTAATTTAGAATGTCTAGAAAAAGCTTTTGATCCATTTGTTAAAGAATCCAAAATAGAAATTGAAAAAAATACTACTATTTTTGATGCTTTAAGACAACTTCCAGGTGTTGAAACTAAAAGTGATGGAAAAAATCAATTTATAACATCAATAAATGGAGAAAAGGGTTTTTATATATATGAAGTAAATGGAGCAATTCCCAAAAAGGCAATAGATAAATATAAACCAAAAGAAAGCGTAACTCTTCAACTTAAAAAATTAGTACCTGTAAGTAAGAAAAAAATAAAGATAGATTTGAAGATAAAAAAATAAAGAATTATTTTATTTAAAAATATTAATTAACTTTATTAGCAGGAAATAAAGATTTTGGACTTTGTATAATAGATTCATAATTTGGGTTGAAATTTTATTTTTTTGAGCTGTTTTTGCATTTACATGAATATTTTTCTTTTCAGATCTGACAAAGCCATTTTTTTCCGAATAAATATCAAAATTTCCCTTTTTTGTTATTTTTATGGTTATATTACCATTACTATCTGTTGTATAAGAGTTTGAGCCGACAAATACAGTTGCATCTTCTACTACTAAATCTGTTTCATTTCTTACACTAACAGTTATCTCTTCACCTTTTTTTACCTCAGATTTATCAACATAAATTTTCAATAAATGAGCTTGCCAATCTTCAAGATAACCTATTATTATTTCGGAATCAGTATCTGTAAGTTCAAATTTTCCCACATCAACCATGGGAAGAGAAAAATCAACCCAATAATGCCACCACTCTGAATCATTCTCTACTGATTTGATTATAAACGCATCCCAATCAGGCCAATAATCAACAGTGTAGGAAAAACCATCTATTTTAGATGCTTCATCAAATGCTCCCAAAACACTTGGATAAGAAATATAATATTCTTCCATCTCTCCAGTATTTACATTCTTTGCAGAAATATTTGAATCGCCAACTGTTACAATACCCGACCAAACTGTATTTGATTTTCCCTCAATTCTTATGTGACCAGCCCAATCCTCAATTTTCTCTTCAGAATTATTTAAAACTTGTGCCGAACAAGTTGAAACACTTACACATAAAATTGCTATAATTATTATAGATTTTATCTTCATATATCCACCTTAATTAAAAACGATAAACTCCAGTTTTATTTTAAAGTTAATGATATAAATAACGATTATTATCCTTATAGATAACATTATCTCAAACACCAAATTAATTTAAATTTCATTGTTATTTTTCCGAAAATAATGGTTTTAATCGAAAGTATTAAGTAGGATAATATACTATAGTTAACAATTGTTAATAAATATTATTGAGGAAGTCAAAATGAAGAGTAGATTACACCAATTTAAAACAAAGTTGAGTGTTTTATTAATAATAGTCTTTATTTTTTCATTAATATTTTTCAGTGGATGTGTTCAAAACGATATAGAGCTAGATGGAATAGAAATCAGAGACTATCAAGGAGAGAAGTTATCATCAGTCAATGATTTTAGAGAAAATTCTATTAAAGGCCCCCAATACATCGATGAAAAAAATTATTCACTAAAAGTTACAGGTTTGGTTGAAAATCCCAAAATATATTCGTATGATGAGGTGTTAAAAAGTTTTACTTCTTATAAAAAAGTTGTAACCCTTTATTGTGTTGAGGGTTGGAATACAAAAGTTCTTTGGGAAGGTATTAAAGTCAGTGATATTATTAAGGAATCTACTCCCTCCCCAGAAGCAGAAATTGTAATTTTTCAAGCATATGATGGATATACTACTTCATTACCACTTGATTATATTGTTGATAATAACATATTAATTGCTCGTAAGATGAATAATGTGACATTACCTCCACAAAGGGGATTTCCATTTCAACTGGTTGCTGAGAGTAAATGGGGGTACAAATGGATAAAATGGATAACAAATATTGAACTATCAAATGATACGGATTATAAAGGATATTGGGAAATTAGAGGATATTCAAATAGTGGAAATTTAAACGAGAGTTTTTTTGATTAATTATTAATCCTAATATCATATATTACATTAATTAGCAATAAAGGGTAGGAGAAAATGAAGAGAAAAATAATTAACTATTCAACAAGTTTAGTTTTTACAATTATTTTTCTTTTTGTTGGAATATTGGGAGTGCTGATTTTTCCAGGATTTTTAAGAATTTTTGGCATAAATCTTAATTCACTTCCAAAGACACAGATGTATAAAATTCACCATTTGGTTGGAGTTATTTTAATTCTTACATTATCAATACATATAGTTTTACATTGGAATTGGATGGTAAAGTTTACAAAAAAATTTTATAAAAAATCAATTAAAAGGAATTCAAAATCTATAAAACAATTGGCAAATTATGTAACAAATATTGTATTGTTGATTGTGTCTTTAGTGTTGATTATCACTGGAATTATAAAATTTCCAGGTTTAATTAACTATTTTAATATAGAGCTTATTAGTATCCCTTTAAACGAAATATCTTCTATTCATGATTGGTCAGGGATTGCAGTATTTTGTCTAGCAATTGTTCATTTAATTTTATTTTTAACAAAAATAGTATCTAAAAAAAGGAGTCTTAATTAGATTGCATTGCTCTTTATATTAAGGTTCTGAAAGGTTGGTAAATGTTCTTAAAATTAACTCCGGTAAAGCAGGATGAATATGCATACCTTGGCCAATAAAGCCAATCTTTCCACCTAAGGCCATGGCATTTACTACTTCTTGTATGAGAATCGATGCATATGGCCCAATTATGTGAAATCCTAGTATCCTTTCTGATTCTTTATCAAAGATTGCTTTTGCAAATCCCTCTAATTCAACCATTGCCTCACCTTTGACTACATCAGAATATTTCGCTTTTCCCACCAGTATTTTATGATTCTTTTTTGCTTCTTCCTCAGTAAGACCCACAGCGGCAATTTGTGGGTAAGTAAATATTGCATATGGTACCGCAGAATAGTCCATTTGGACTTTATGATCATGAATTGCATTTTGCCAAGCAATTAACGCTTCTTCATTTGCAACATGCTTAAACATGTATTTTCCTGTTGAATCTCCAAAAGCCCAAATATTTTTTTTGGATGTTTCAAGATATTCATTTACTTTGATGTATCCTCTTTCATTGGTTTTTACTCCTGTTTTTTCTACATTTAACAAATCAGCATTAGATTTTCTTCCTGCAGCAACCAATATTTTTTCTCCACTATACTGAATTTCCTTTCCGCTTATTTTGTCCCTGCAAATTACAGTGTTTTTATCACTAGTTTTTCTTACTTCCAAAACATCAATGTTAGTTTGGATTTTCATCCTTTTTTTCATCAATTGCTCAAGTAGTTTGGATATTTCAGGTTCTGAATTTTTAATAAGTCGGTTTCCTCTTTGTAACATAGTAACTTGTGTCCCCATTGCTGCAAAAAAATGAGCGAATTCAACAGCAATATATCCGCCACCAATAATAATCAGGCTATCTGGTTTTTCCTTCAATTCAAAAACATTATCATTTGTTAAATATTTAACTTTATCAAGACCTATTATATTTGGTATTAAGGGTCTCGCACCTGAACCAATGAATATTTTTTCTCCTTTAATATCCTCATTATTAATGTAAAGAGTATAGTCATCTGTAAAATGTCCTACACCTTTATAGTAGGTAAAATTTTCTGTATTGTGTAAACCTCTTTTCATATGTTTGTGACTTTCAACAATAGGTTCCTTCATATGTTCCATAATTGTTTTAAAATCGACATCTATTATCTCAGCTTTAATTCCTAGTTTCTGAGATTCCTGGATTTCAACTACTCTATCTGCTGGATAAATTAGCATTTTAGAAGGAATACATCCAACATTAAGACATGTTCCACCAAGTGGTCCTTTATCAATCCATGCAACAGAAAAACTATTGTTTAGTGCAAATTCAACAATCTCTCCTCCTGAACCACTTCCAATTACAATTACATCATATTTTCTCATTTTTTCAACTCAATCAAAATCTTTGTTTAATTCAATGAGTATCAATCTAATTGTCAATTATATTTTTTAGATTATCAATTGCCTCTTTGACATTATCTGCTTTGATAATATAAGATCCAGAAACAAATAGATTTGCACCGGCTTTATCAACTAATCCAATGGTTTTTGAGGTAATGCCACCATCAACTTCAACATCTAGATTAGGAGCCATCTTCTTTATTTCTGATATTTTCTCAACCATATCTTCAAGAAATGGGCTTCCATAAAAGCCAGGATTTACGGTCATAATCAACACCTGATCAATATCATTAAGAAAATCGCCTATCTTGGTTAAAGGTGTCTTAGGATTTAATACAAAACCAATTAATTTTTTTTTTCTTTTTGCAAATTCTATTAATTTTTTTGGATTCTCACATGACTCTATATGTACAAGAATTGTATCAATTTTAATATAATTTTTTTCAATCCATTTCTTTGGATTATTAATCATTAGATGAGCTTCAAAATGACATTCTATTTTTGGTAATTTAAAATCAAAATCCAAAGAATTATTTGGAACGAATTTCCCATCCATCACATCCAGTTGAATGCGACTTACAAAATTTTTTACTAAATCAATTTTTTTAATCAATTCATCTTGTGACTTTGCAATTATTGCAGGAACTATAGTCTTTTTTTTATTCATTATTCATCTCCTATTTTTTCAATATCGGTTATTACATAAGATTCAGGTAGATGTAAAATTAATTTTGATGGACAGTGTGTATAATCAACTGAATCATCTAAAAATTTCTTATAAGCTTCTTTTTTATTGTCCCCTATAATAAAAAGATAACCAATTTTGGTTCTGAGAATCATATTTTTTGACATGGTGATTCGATTAGGAGGAGGTTTTGGAGAATTTTTTACATTGATAAAACAACCAGAATTGTCAAAAACCGATGGATGATTTGGAAATAAGGAACCTATGTGTCCATCTTCACCAGAACTAACAATTATTATATCACATTCTCCCCCATAATCTTTCATATCAACATTATATTCATTTAATCCATATTGATTTTTGTTTTTATTAAAAATAAATGGATGTAAATTTTCTTGAAGGATGATATCTGAAAATTTCTCCTTTATAATTCTAAAATTACTTTTTTTATGTTCAAGTGGTACCAATCGTTCATCAAACATAAAAACATGAACATTCTCCCAAGAAACCGGCATTTTAATCATTTCATCTAAGGTCTTTGATATGCTATCTCCACCAGCAATTCCAATTATTGCTCTTTCTTTTTTTCCCAATATCTTATCTATCGAGCATGAAATTGATACTGAAGCTTTTTTAAAGATTTCATTGTGGGCAAAAATTAATTTTTTCATTTAATCAATATTTTATGTTGTTAAAAATTTTTTAGTTTCTTTTTTGTAATCCTCTACGTTGGGTTGATTAAAAGGATTTACATTCATCAAATGACCTAGGTATATAATTTCAATAATTTTCATTTGAAGAATCTGGCTTATTGACTCTTCAGATTTATCTGGAAGTACTATTTCAATAAAAGGTCTGTTTTTATTTTTAAAGGCATTTTGCACACCATTTAATATAGCATTCATAATTTCATCTAAAGTCTTGCCTTGAATGTTATTAACTAGATTGGAAAACTCTAGTAAATTGGGTATTCTAATTCTTCTTTTGTTATTTTCAACTCTTATAAAAGTAGTAAATTTATCAAAAGGCCCCCCTAGATACAATTGAGCCATTGAATGTAAGTCAGTAGAACCAATTGAAACAGTTGGCGTTATACCGTTAAAGATTTGATTATGTTGTTTATCATACTCCTTACCAATGCTTTCACTCATCAACTGTCTGTACCATTTTCCCATTGATTCTAAATCTGGACTGAAAATAAAAGTATCATGTATATTTTTTTTATTTTTACAATGTTGGTAGATTATACATGCACTTAGTGCTGCAGGATTTTCTTTAATTTCGGATTTTAAACAGCAATCACGCATAAATTTTGCGCCTTTTTGTAAATCATCAATATCGATTCCAATTAGACCTAAAGGAAATATTCCTACTGGTGAAAATATTGAGAAACGTCCTCCAACTTTTTTTGGAATTTCTAAAACAGAAAAACCAATTTTAATTGCTAGATTCCATAATTTTGAATTTTTGTCAGTAGTTACTATTATGTATTTTTCATAATCTGTTTTATATTTTTTAATTAATTCAACCAGTATCTGAAAATTCGCAATTGTCTCAGTTGTTCCACCTGATTTACTAATTCCATTGACAATTACATTAGCATTTTTTCCTAATTCAGGCTCTATTATTTGTATTATATCATTAATTGAATCAGAGTCAACAGTATCTGCGTAAAAAATTTTTATCTCAGGGTTTAATTGATTGTATAATTTTCCTAGAATTGCTTCTTGAATGGCAATGGTTCCAAGGTTGCTTCCGCCAATTCCTACCACAATCAAGTAATTTGGGGACAATTTCTTTTTTTCCTCAATTAATGTCTTTACTCTATTTAATGACTCAAAATCATCTGGTAAATTAATAGATGCCCGATCGTCATCATATTTCAAAAATAATGAATTATTTAGATGGTCTATTTCCTCCTTTAAACAGTAAAAATTACTAATTAAATCTTCTTCTGAAATCAAACAATCTTTGTAATAAAATTTTATTTGATTCATTTTACTCCATTTTTTAGCAAAATTATCATTTTTTGCTATTACTTTATTAAATCGGCATATTCTTTAACAATATCAGCAGTAAATTTCTTCATCCCTTCTTGAGTTTTATAATGAATTAGTAATTCTCTAATTACTGAAAAAGGTAATGTGGCAATATCTGCTCCAATAATTGCAGCCTCTCTAGCTTGTCTAACATTTCTTATAGAAGCTGCAAGTACTTCACATTTAATATCATAATTAGTAAAAACCTCAATTATCTGTCCAACTAAATCAATACCGGAATTAATCCCATTGTCACTAATAATTTCATCATCTATTTCAAGACCCTCGGCAGGAAAATAATCAGATTTTTTATATGAGATATCATTCTGATCACGTAAATAATCATCAATTCTTCCGGCAAATGGACTTACATAGTTTGCACCTGCCTTTGCAGCAAGTAAAGCCTGTTCTGGTGTAAAAATTAGAGTGCAATTTATTGGAATTTTTAAATTTGATAAGATTTTTATTGTTTTTATTCCGTTAAAATCTTTGCCTTTTTCATCCTGAAAAGAAGGATTTACAGGTATTTTTATACACACATTGTTAGCAATGGAATTAAACATTTTGTATATCTTTTTAGCTTGGCGAATCATTCCATCAGATGAGGTTTCCGTAACTTCCAGACTTACAGGGTTACCTTTTGCAGTAATTAAAATTTTTTTTATATATTCTTGCATTGTGATATTTTTACCAGATTCTTGTAATTTTTCTACAGCTTTTTTTATTAAAGATGGATTGGTTGTAACACCATCAATTATACCATAATTATAAGCTTGCTCAATCTCATCAAGTCTAGCAGAATCAATAAATATTTTCACTTTCTATGCCTCCACCTTGTTAAATTAATTCGATTATAGTAATACTTAATTATTATTTAAAATTAATATACACATAAAAAATCAAGTATTTATTAGGGGTGTTTAGTAGTAATATTTAGGAGAATAAAAAGCTTTATTTTTAAAAAATTAGCTAGAATTAACCCTATATAATGGTCTTTAGTATCGGCTAAAGGCTTATTGTCAAAAGAATTAGTCTCCTGGTCGGGACCTATTTAGGGCAAAAAATTAATTTAGGCAGGGGATTAAGAGGACTTATGGCACTTATTATAAGTAAGTTTATTCCTTCTTTCTATCTATAATTAATATTTATAAAAAATTATTTAATTACTAAATTTATTTTTTAAGTTCTTGATTATTTCCCAAATTTTTCCAATTAAATCCTTGTATTTACTCCTATTTCCAACCTAGATATCATAAATCCGATTTAAAGTCCAACCATTTCTTTTATTATCGTTTTTAATGTTTGGATATATGATAGTATTTCTTCCAAATAGAACCTTAAGTTCATGCCAAAGGTAAGACATCATCGCTGAAATAAAATTTTTTCCTCCTGTTTTTTTTTAACAATGTAATACAATCTCTACAGGTTAAGTTAATGGTATATCCACAATATTAAACGAAAATATCTTTCAAATGCTATGAACGAAAAATGATTTGAATGGATTTTATCTATCGTTTTTTAACATCAAAAATAATCAGCTAATTTTTTAGCGGAAGGATTTTTTATTCCCTCTTTTCGTACAGATATAATTGTCTCTAGGACTGAATAACTTTCAATAAAATCACCAAATATAAACATAAGTTTATCACAGAATTTTTTCATCATCTTTACATCTGGAGCAGTAAAAGATATTATCCAATCGAATTCACCATGGACGAATAATGCGTCGTCAATTTCAATATCTCCTTCGGGAAGTCTATCTCCTAAGTGACCTTTCATTATATCGTCGACTATCTCTTTACTAAAAGGTTTTGAGTTCCTTTTAACAAGTGCAGTATAATGTTTAAGACCTCGCCTATCATCATTTGTCAAAGTTGCGTATCCCCATATGGTCTCATCATTCTCTAATTTTTTTATTATTCGCCAGACCTTTTGTCTTGAAAAACCACATTTTTTTCCAATAACGTCGATACTTTGTTTCGAATCTTTTTTTAATTCCCTTAGCACTTTCTCTTCATCCAGTTCGATTTGCTCCCGACTGATCTTTGGCATATTTATCCTTTTTTAATTTATGACAGGTAATGTACTTTTACTTAAATAACCAGTGCTCAGAATTCTTTATAGCTGTTTTTATTGGCAAAATAATAATTCGCTTATTTAATGGTTAATTTTATAAAATGAATTTCTTGAGATTAAAAACAAAAAATCAAGCTTTTTTATGTGGAAGGAGGTGCATTGCTGCGAAACAAGCTCCATGCAAGCTGATATCGTAATTAATAATTACATAAATTGGTATTTTTTTGAGAATATCTGAACGTCGATATGCATTTTCAAATTCTTTGATAAAATTACTTGAAGCAAATACGTCTTTATTTTTTGATGCTATCCCTCCAGCTATATATAAACCACCGGTTGCCATCGTATCTAAAACAAAATTTTTAGCACATCTAGCATAATATTTTGTAAATATTTTGAAGGTTTCTTTACATGTTTCGTTAACATTTCTGTATTTTGATATCAATGCAGCTTTTTCAGTACTTTCATCAATTTCACTTAAATATTTGTCATGAGAATCATTAATTTTCTCTTTTAAACACAAATAAATATTTTCCAATCCCCTTCCAGAAAGTACCTCTTCATATGTAATTGGTTGATGTATCTGTCTTATTTTTTTAATGAAATTAATTAATTGTACATCTTCTTCAGTTTGAACCGGTAAATCTGCATGACCACCCTCAGAGGGAATTGGAACATATGCATTTAAATATTTATTAAAAACTACTGTGCTTTTACCAAGTCCTGTACCTGCACCAATTACTGCTTTTGTTAATTTTTTTTCATAATTATTGTTTGAACGTATTGTAAAAACATCTCTTTCATTTATTATATTCAAAGCATAGCCGATTAACTGAAAATCATTAAGAATTGATACATTTTTTAAAGATGTTTTTTTGATAATTTCGTCTATTGAAACATTCCAAGAGGCATTTGTTAATTCTACATAATTTTTTTCTTGTGAAACAGCTCCCGCTGCCCCAATACAGGCTGTTTTTATGCTAATGTCTAAGTTATTTTGAGAGTAATTTAGAGTCTGTTGAATAGCCGAGGAAATAGAATTTAATTCTTTGCTGTTGAATTTCAATGAGTATAATAGTATAGGTTTATTATCTTTAATTCCAGCAATCCCAAGATTTGTATTAGTTCCTCCAATATCAATACCTAGTACAAAAGAAGAATAATTGTTAATATCAATTTTTTTTCTAAAGTATTTTACTTCAAAATTATTGGTTAAATTATCACTTCCGGTATAAAATACAAATAATATGCGGATATTAAGCTAAACCTTTTACAGAGGTTACACAACCCTTGCATACATTTTTTACTTTCCCTTTTAAATGAATATGTTTTATTTCATTATCTTTAACTTCTTCTCCACAAAGATCACATTTCATAAATATTTATCTCCACTCAAATCAAACATTACAAATTGTATATTTCTTAAAAGTTAATACCACTTAATTTTAAATAATTTTAGATTTAGAAATTATAAAATAATTTTCCTTTTAAAAAAAGATTAAGAAAAAGTAGTTAAATGATTAAGTTCCTATTTCTTTTTAACTTAATGTTTAATAGAAACTGGAAACAGGCAAAAGGCAAGATACATGATGCGCAAAATAAAACTAGAAGATCTACTAAAGAATACAAAACGAAAGATGAAATGAAAAGTGCTTATGAAGATGAAAAAGAATTAAAAAGAAAAAAAAGGCGTCTTAGTCTTGATTGGTTTTTCAGACCTGATGGTGACTAGATAAATAAAGCAAAAAAGCATATTATTTAATATATAATGCCCTAAAAACAAAATCAACTTTTTTAAGTTTTATTTTTATAATTTAATTATCATGTAAAATAAAATGATTGATTTGAATCTTGAAAAAATATTATAAATCTTTAAAAATTTCTTCATAACATTCTTTGCATATATGTTTGTCTTTATGTTTTACTGCTTCATTTATTGTTTTTCCACACTTTTTACATTTCATATTTTTTTCCCCAATGCGTGAAATACAATGAATTCTTATTTTAAAAAACTTACTCAATTCTCCTATTTTGATTCAGTATTAAATCTTTATTTTTCTTTTTGGCAACCAGTAAATTAAAAAAATTGCAACTGATATTATAAATAATATCACCTCAAATTCTGAAGTTAAAAATTTCTCATCGATATTAACTCTGTTGTTAGAAAAATTATTTTCACCCATTAATATTATTGATTTGTCAATTACAATAATTTCATAATGATTGCTTTTTTACATATATTGCTACATCATTTTTAGAAAAATCGATTGTATCTTGAATTGAAATAAAGTAAACTTGTTCAGATATATCAACAATATATATTGATCTATCAATTTCTTCACTTGATACATATTGAAACATCGGTATTAAAAAACTTATTTTTTTATAAAAAAAGTAATTAAAATAGTATTGCATTACAGGGGCGAATTGGGAAAGCAGGATGGTTATTAATTCAACTATTATTGAATGGTTTGCACTAGGGGACTTTCAACTGTTTATTGCTGTTTATTCCCTTAACAATTATCATAAAAATAAAGATAAAAGACATCTAATGTTTGGTTTGGCATTTTTTATCATTTCATATTCTCATTTTCATGAAGCTTTTATTGCCCCATTTATTATCCCTGAACCAAGTGGAGTGTTATAACTTCAATACCGGTCGTTTTATCCCTTAGTCTTTGCAATTGGAATTGCAATTTACAAAAATTTCTTTAAAATAAAAGATTTTAATTTTATTTTTAAATTTTTTATTGGATTGACTTTACTTAGTTTTATAGTTATATTTTTAAACACTGCTCCCCCTAGAAACTATGCTGGATTTTTTGCATTAGCTTGCAGTGTTGAGATATTGATAATTGCAGGATACAACACACTAAAAAATAAGGGAGCTTTAGATTTAATTTTTCTACTGTCTTTAATATGCATTTCTATTGGTGGTTATACTTTAGCCCTATACGACTATGAGCCATCAATTCTCAGTTTTTTTATTGGAAATATATTAATTGGACTGGCGCTAATTATTCCTAAAATTAATTTTGATTTTGAAAAATCAAATATAATAGAATATCTCACATTAAAAAAGGAATTACAGGACACAAAATCTATATTGGAAGAAAAGGAGAAAAATTTTCAAACCATTTTTAATCAAATGGTTGACCCAGTGATGATACTTGATAAAAAAGGTAAATTTTGGAGTTAACCGATAGAATAAAGGACTACAGGGGGTATGAAAAAAGTGAGATTCTTGGAAAAAATTTCATGATGACAAAACTTTGTACTCCAAAAAGCAAGGTTATATGTTTAAAAAATTTAATGAAAAGGATGAGAGGAGAAGAAGTTAAACCTTATGAGGTAGAAGCAGTAACTAAATTGGGGGTAAAAAAGCCTTATGAAGTAAATGCTGAACGAATAAACTGTATGGGAAAAGCTGTAGATATGGTGGTATTCAGAGATATAAGCAAAAGAAAAAAAGCACAAAAAGAGATTCTTTCAAAAAATCAAGAATTAAGAATTATCAATAAGGTAAATACTGCGATTATTTTTGGTAAAAATCTCAATGATGTTATAAAAATTATCGGTAGGGAAACTGGAAAATTATTTGACTCGCACAATGCAACTATTTATCTTCTGTCTGATGATAAAAAAGAATTAACTACAAAAATAACTGGGCTTACAAATAATGAATTAAAAACAGTGAAAAAAATTACTGGATTAGATATTATTAAAACAAATATTACTTTATATGAGGGAAGCTTCTATAAGAAATCGTCGAGGGGAAAAAACCAATATTAATCAATGATAGTCATGAAATTATAGAATTGATAAGAAGTTATTCTGAAAAACATTATCTTAAAAAATTTGCACCAATTGTTAAAAAGGCATATAAAAAAATATGTTAATGTATATCATGGGCTTAGCCGGATTTGAACCGGCGACCTCCGCCGTGTGAAGGCGACGTCATAACCACTAGACCATAAGCCCCTGATCTTTTTTAAAAACATATAATCCTGAAGAATAAAGATTGATTAAATGCTTTTCGTTAAAAAAATCGTATATTGACAATTTTTTTATTGGTTATTCAACATACGTTTTTGTTCTATTAAGAGTTTGATCTCCTCATCAATATTTCTTGTGTTAATACTTACCCACCTAATATTATCATGTTCAAACAATTCCTGTAAAGGAAATCTTCCATCCCATGGTTCCCATGCTTTTTGAAGTGTCATGCTACTAATTGCTCTTATATTTGTTACTCCAACTTCCCCAATTTCATTTGCAAAAGAAAGTAAACGATTGTTTGGTATTGCAACCCCTGTTGTTTGTAAGAATTTACCTAAAGGTCTGACAATTTCAACAACATCTAGTATATCTTCAACGGGTCTTACTCGAATCACTCTAAATAAAGGTGAGGGTTCAAAATCCTTTGATACACCATCAAATATTACCAACCAATTTTTATGGGGTGACTGATAGATTTCAATGGGTTCTCCCATCTGTTTTCTCTTAAAATATTGATGAAATCCATTAAGAACCTGCATTTTTCCGGATTTAGTGCCTTTGGGCAATATTTTTGCAGTAACTGCCATTTCTTCTGCGAGAATTTTTGCAAATTCTTTAGGAGATACTTCTCCACCTTTTTCAATAAAAATTTCATGGGGGGAAAAACATCCCTGCTGATCCCAAGCAGATACATCTAGGGACACTAGTTCAGCAATTTCTCTTACTCTTTTATTTAGGTATTCCCTAGCAATCGTAATAAAGCTAAGTTTATGCCAATGTCCTGCTACAGGTGTATTATGTTTTTTTGACAATGTCATTAAATTTTGCCGTGCAAGTTCACTACCTGTTGCTCTAATCAAATCTGATTGAGAAAATAAAAATTCGTTCAATTCAGTATTTTTACTTTCATAGGGTAGAACTGCAATGGTATATGCCAAACGAGGATCTATTTCTTCGATTGACTTTGCATACATTGCAGTAAATATTGGTTCTTCAGAAGGTGGTTTTACCCACGTTGCAGCATCGATTAATTTATCGATAATTATTTCAATTGCACCTATACCGACGATATTGCCAGCACAAATATGACCAATTAGAGTAGGATTGGGGTTTGAATGTGTTATTTCATGACTGCCATATGCTTTAACCCAACCATCACCATGGGCTGAAAAATCCTGGAAATTTTCATGATTTAATTTATTAAAAATTGGGAAATTCTCTTTTTTAAGAATTGAAAGAAACCTACCAAATCCCCATGTCTCAATCATTTCAGGCGAAAAACCAGTTATTAATGGAAGTACCTTTTGAGCAAGTTGTCGGCCGTTATACATTGGGTCTAACCATCGTTTAGTAACCGTTCCAATAGTATCAAGAATAGTTGGAATATCTGAAGTATGAAGATATTGCTCGCGTTGTTTTTTCAAATCTATAATTATTTCCTTAACAATTTCTGAGGTCAGAACAGGCGTACGAAATTTATAATCTTCTCCTAAAGTCGTAAATTTATATTCTATTTTCTTTTTTATTTTAAGATGTGGATTCCAAAAATGTGTGTCAATAATTTGCACCATAAATATTAAACCTCAAACTCTGTGGATATTTGACTTGCTGTGTTTACCAACTCTTGAGCCGCCTTTGTTTGATCTAAGATAATCTTAGAATCACCTTCAAGAATGAACATTCCTCTAATGAGACCCCTAATTGGATCAAGTTCTTTTTTAATGACTTTTTTCCAATTTGAGTATGGTCCTTTGAAAACAAATGCTGCACGTTGATTTCTATCTGTAATAAAAGCCTTCCTGCATTTACCATGCCAAAGGTCAATATACAAAATGACTTCATCTTTTAATCCTTCATCGGGAGTTACAATAAATAAAAAATCTCCTTCCCAATCTTTTGCAACCTCTGCATATACAGTGTTACTATTAAGTGCTTCTTTGAATTGGTTAACCCAATCATCTGAGGGAAAGCGAGTCATTTACTTATATTCCTCCTGTTTCATCAAATCAGCCATGACTGCTGCACAGCCACGACCTTCAACTCCAGGTATTCGCGTAACTTCTATATCCAGAACAGGTCCCTCACGTCCACAAACAGGACAATCTTGGTAAATTTTAACTTGATCCCCTGTTATAATAAACCCCGGGTAACTTATGGGCAGAGGATCTATAAATGCAAATCTTCCAGTTTCCTCATATCCAAGGGGTTGGAGCTCATCATCAAGAACCATTGGATATATAACGGGCGGTATGTGTTTATAATGGCCTTCGCAGCTAAGAAAAACTGAACTACATTCTGACATAGCGTAGACATCATGGTATTGGTGTTGAGGTATACCCAGTATCTTTTCGACTTTTTCCCTAAATGCATCCTCAGGTGAACGTTTATCTTCTTCTGCTTTCCAGCCACCACCAGTAAGAACCTGACTATTCTCTAGTGTAAGAGTAATTCCTTCGGTTTCCATTCGCTCGAGTATGCGGTTGAGCCAGAACGGAGGTCCAGCAATATTGAGTTTTTTTCCTTCTTTTTGTTTTTGTTGCATGAGTTGAATCATCCTTTTATCTGATTTTTTTTGTACAATTGGTCCAAATTGCGCCAGTGCTTTTGCTTTAATTTTTTCTCTAATGCCAATGGCTTGTGCCTGTTGCATTCTGAGAAATTGTGTTGTTATTTGGGTTTTCTCTAGAGCTATATTTATATTTTTCGGATTATACAACTCAAAGGCAATGCCAAACAAACATGCTATAGTTAAATTGGTTTGTCTTGGATCAGGAATTAAAAGCAATACTGTATCATTATAATCATAATTCATTAATTCTATAACAGAATGTATAGCATTATAATTAAGTCGGTTCCATGAGATTGCATCACGTGGAATAAAACTAAATTTTCCACTCGTCCCACTTGTAAACATTATATTGATTTTTAGTTTGTTCATGGCCTCAATGATTTCATCATGGGAAGGATTTGATGATTGAAGTGAAGGTTTTGGAAGTTCCCCCGTATAGATTGTATTAAGCCATTTCAGAAAATTTTGATCATCAGGATAATCTTTAAAGAAGGTGTCAGGTAGTAAAGGTATTTTTAAGATATCCTCTTGGTTTTTGATTTTTTCTGGAGTGACATCATTGCCTTTACATAGGGAGTGATACAATGTATTATTTTTAAAATGATGTGTGAAACTATATTTGATAGCTGGAAAAAGTGATTCTTGCGCTTGTTTGTAATTTGTAAAGAAAGTACTTGGTTTATATAAGGAAGTATCAACTGGGGTCCATTGTTTTTTAGGGGGGATGAATTTTGAATATATGGCATTTATATCTTTTGATGTCGGTGCCAAATAAGATCCCTCCAAAGAGACATTAATCAAATTCATCTGTTACTTCTCTTAAAGCCACAATCACTCCATCAAGAGGTTTCATCAATTTAAGAGCTTTTATTTTACTTCCTTTCAATTTGATTCTATTTTTTAAAAGAGCAATCGTCAAATTCATTTCTCCTTGCAAAACACTTTTGAAAGTCCCATAATTTCCAGTTATAACAAACGTTGCTTCTTTTTCGTAAGAATCGCCTGTGCTGACAGCAAAGTCTGTTAGTTTCCCTTTATCAAGACTCAAATAGAAATTCATTGTTGTATCTTTTGGAGGAACATGCTGTATTATAGCAAGCAAAGAAGTGGTTACATTTTTCAAATCTATTTCGGGGTCTAGGTTTTCGTACATATAGTTCTTTGTATGTTCAATCCATTCTTCTGAAAGAAATTTAACCATGATTATTCATCTCCAATAATATTATTAAGTAATTCTCTAAAGAGTTCCAGTTCCTCTTTTGTTACTGCTTTAGCTAAAGGAAATAGAATGTGTTCTTTTCTATAGAGGCCTTTAAAGTAAAAATTTAAAGCAGATAAAATACCATCTATTTCTAATGATTTTTCTTGTGATTCAATGATTGCTTTGTCAACACGTTTTTTTGCATCCAAATCGTTATGATTATAATAGAAATCATATTCAAGGACAGCAAATTTACCTTGATCAAATGGACTTATAAATCCAAGTGCATGAATTAATTTGTGCTTTTCACCTATTTCTTCAAACATCTTCATCCATTCTAATAAATTATTTTCGTATGCTGTCCAAATCACACCACCCATTGGCAAGAACATGCGTTGTCTCATGAGTCTAGACGGAAATATTCGATGTTCATGAAGCCAAATAACATCGGTCAACTCTGGTTTGGAATAAGCTCCCTTAAAAAATTCCTGTAAATCTTCATCGTATATTTTTGAAATATTTTCAGGTGTTCCCTCTAAAGCGTTCTCAAAATGTTTTTTCATGGGTCCTGCAAAGATAGCTTTTAGGGGATCTTCTTCTTCAGAAAGTATTTTAAAAAAATCATTATCTTTTAAGGTTGCAAGCTTGGGACAACCCAAAATTAAGGATTTAAGTAATGGTTTTTCAATTGTGTAATCCACCATATTTTCAATTATTTTTTTCTCATCTTTATTGCAAATAATATCTACGACATAGTTTAATTTCATATAATTTTTTAAAATATACTCAAAGTCTTCTGCAATCTTAGGAGTCGGACTGATGAACTCTGCTAGATATTTGCGGGAGAGAATTACATTAGAAAATCCTATTCCACGTTTTGCAATTTTGAAAGACAAATCAAGGGCATCTTTTATATTACTAAAAGGTACAAACACTACATCTTCGTCTTTAAACACTGGATTTAATCTTACAGTTGCCTGAGTAACAATTGAAGGGGGGGTTAGCGAAATATTTGTAAATCCGTACTCTGTTGTATAAGGATTTTTTATTTCTAAATCACTGTGTTTACTAATATTTCCTTCATCATCAACGGTTTCCAAATCAATAAAATTATCTGCAGACCATCCATATTTGTTGCCCCATGTAGACAGTATACCCGTTGATGCAATATTTGAACATATGTGTGCCCCTGCTTCTGCAACATTTGCTCTTAAATTATGTTTATGAGCTTCTTTTTGAAGATCAAATGATGTTATTCCTGCACCTACTGTAGCTGTATAATTTTCAGGATGAATATCAAGTTTTTTCATTCTCAATAGATCTATAACTATTCCTTTTTCAAGACCAAAGGCTTTAGAAAGAACTGTTGGGGCAGCCATAGATAAAAGAGTACCACCACTTCGAGGTAAAAATGGAAGATTATTTTTATTTGCATTTTTAATGACTTTTGAAAGCTCTTCTGCATTTTTTGGCATTACTATGTAGAAATCTAAACCTGACTCAGGAGATATAATTGAGCTAATATAAGAAGATATAATAATTGGATCATTTGTAGCCCATTCTTCACCTACAATCGCTTTAAGTTCTCTTAGATTATTATTTTCAGTTGCACTCTGAAACTCATTTTCATCTAAATTGTCAGTATATTCCTTCAATGCTCTTGCTACTTTTTCAGGCCGTAATTGAGTAGCAAAATTACATTGTTTGTCACAAATGCCGCAGAGACTGCACGAGTTGGCAATTTCGATAAGCTTTTTAGTGGGCCTGACTTTTCCGGACATTAAATTTTTAAATATCTGCATTCGACCTTGTGGCCAATATGCAAGAAATCCATATTTCTTACCGGATGGACATAACCCCGTTTCAAGAAAATCAAATCTACACATTCCACAATGGGTTCCTTTTTTTGCAATATCAATTGCTTCCTCAAATTTTGTTTTTTCCATAGAGACCACGCCTTCAAATTTCATTTTTACCCCCAATAATTATTAATCATAAGGAAATAATAAGTACATAATACTTATATGTTTTTTCTACATTAATTTAATACATTTTTAAAAAAGAGTTAAATTTTTCAATATTTTGTGAGTCTTGTTATCATATAAAATACTAAAAACATTTATCAATAACTGGTATGTTAACCATTTAATGAAAATCAAATTCAAGGGTTTAGAATTAAAAAATATAAAAAAATTGAAAATCTTAAAATCAAAAAAAGACCAAAAAGTTAAGCAAGAAATAATAGAAACAGAAAAAACACAAGAGCTTCCACAACAAACTGAAGAGGAAATAATTGAAGAGTCAGAAGAACAACCTGTAAAAGAATACCGTGAGACTTTATATTCAGTAGGTCATACTCCAGAAAAAAAACTCGATTCATTACAAAAACATGAAAAATCTTATTCTTTCAAAAGAAGAGAAGATTTTACAAGTATAGAAGAAAATATTGATGATATTGGAAAAGAAAGGAAAATACATAATTCATCTGATATAAATAAAAAAGTTGATTTGTTGATTTCAAAGAAAAAAAAATAAAACCGTTTTAACTATGAATAACATATTATTATTTCGTTTATATTTGGGAGGTTAGTTTTTATTGATTTATGTTTTAAGAATTGGGCATAGGGTGGGGAGAGATAAAAGGGTTACAACTCATGTTGCATTGGTTGCAAGAGCTTTTGGAGCTGATGGAATATTTATAACAACTAAAGATGAGAAAATAAAGGAAAATATTAAATTAATATGTAAAAAATTTGGAGGAGATTTTCGAATTGAAACAGGTATAGAACCCAAAAAAATAATTAAACAATGGAATGGTAATATTGTTCATTTAACCATGTATGGAGATGAATTGGAAAAATCTATTCCAAGAATTGATAAAACCAAAGATACAATCATTATTGTTGGTTCTCAAAAAGTACCACCTTTTTTTTATGATTCTGCAGATTATAACATATCAATTGGGAACCAACCTCATTCAGAGGTTTCATCTTTGGCACTTTTTTTAGACAGATTTACCAATGGAGAATGGTTAAATAAGAAATTTAATGGAAAAATTGAAATTATTCCATCGGATAAAGGAAAACGAGTAAATTCAAAATTAGATTAAGGAAATAAAATACATGTCAGAGATCCCAGAGCCTAAACGGTGTATAGAGCTACTTAAAGAAAATGGCTGCTCTGATGCAGTGATCAATCATTGTATCGCTGTAAGAGATTTGGCAGTAAAAATAGCAGAAAAAGCAAATGTCAACATGAAATTGGTAGAAGCAGGGGCCTTGTTGCACGATATCGGTAGATCAAAAACTCATGGGATAAAACATGGAGTAAGGGGTGCAGATATTGCTAAGAAACTTGGTTTACCTGAGGAAATAATAAATATTATTGAGCGGCACGTTGGAGCGGGTATTCCAAAAGATGAAGCTGTGAAGCTAGGTCTACCTGCAAAAGATTATATCCCATTGACAATTGAAGAAAAAATTGTAACTCATGCTGACAATCTAATACAAAGTGGAAAAAAACAAGATGTTGAAAAAGAGGTTAAAAAAGCATTGAGAAAAGGACAAAAAAATCATGCAAGACGTCTTTTAAAACTACATAATGAACTAAGTATTTTATGTGGTATGGATATAAACGACATTTAGTATTAGAGCCAAAAAAATAAATAAGTTACTTTTATTTACTGCAAAAAATTGTTGTATAATTGGATTACGTTGCAATACTAAATGCAGGGGTAGCCAAGCCTGGCCAACGGCGCAAGGTTGAGGGCCTTGTCCTGTAGAGGTCCGCGAGTTCAAATCTCGTCCCCTGCATTATTTTATTACTAAAGTAATAAAATAAAAAATTATTTCATAATTGCCTTGACTAATCCAAAAAGAATGAATCCTGCACCCAATCCAACTAATACTCCGACAGCAGTTTGGTTGTAATATATTCCAAGACCAATGCCTATCATTAATGGTCCGACAAAAACAAGGCCGCCAACAGTATCAGATTTTGATTTATTTTCTTTCTTGTTCATAATCCATCACCTATATAACCTTAGGTTATTATTAATAATTTATTGAAATAAATTCTATAACAGAAAAAGCCAATATTTTACCGATAAAACCGAGTTCAAATCAATATACTAATTTATTATTATTTGATTTTAACAATTGTTAAATAAGTTTAGCTTATTCAGAAAATAAAATATTGTAAAAAAGTGCGGAAAATAAATTTAAAAATAGTAAACAAAGAAAATTTAGGAGGCATAATATTTAATGTCAATTGAGACAAATAATCCAATAATTGAAGCAATACATAATAGACGTTCATGTAGAGACTTTAAGCAAAAACCAATTCCAAAAGAGATACTTAATAAAATAATTGATGCAGGGAATCAGGCACCATTTACTTCAATTACACGGTCTCAACCATGGAGATTTGTTGTTGTAGAAAATCCTCAGTTCAGACAGAAACTTATAGATGCTACATTTCCGATTTGGAAAAAATCAATGGAAAATATTAAAGAAGCCGCTCCCGAAATATATAAGACTGCAATGGGTCTTTATGAATCAATGGATGATCCTAAAGATCTCGTGTATTATTCTGCACCTGCCATTATATTTGTAATTGGCCCAAAGAGAAACTCTATTTGTTGCTCTCTAGCTTGTGAAAATATGATGATAGCAGCAACATCTTTGGGTCTTGGTAGTTGTTATGTAGGATTTGGCTCAATGGTAACTGGAAATGATGAAATTGTAAAAACACTTGAGCTTGTAGAAGATGAAAAAATATATGGACCAATTCTTCTTGGATACCCAAAGGACAAATCAAATTCAAAAGTTGCAAAAGGACTTGCTCATTTAGCACCAAATAAAAAAGAACCCATTATTCAATGGATATAAAAAAATTCAAAATTAATTGAAATATGATATATGATAAGGGAGAATTAAATTATGGAAGATATAAGAATAATTCTTGCAGGCTTATGGATAGCTCTTATGCTAACTTATCTCTTAGGAGATGTTATGCGAATATTTGCAGGTGATTTTACAGCAGGTGAAGTAGGAGGTATGAAATTAAATCAGTGGATGCTAGTATTTATGGCATTAGTAATGTTGATCCCTATTCTTATGATACTAATGTCTTTAACATTGACTTATCCCTTGATTCGTTGGGTAACAATTATTGCTGCTGTCTTCTTGTTCATCTTTAATATCGTTGGTTTACCAGGTTATCCTGGGTTGTATGACAGATTCTTGATAGTTGTTGGACTCGTATTTAATTCATTGACAATTTGGTATGCATGGGCATGGGTCTAACAGGAGAAAAACAAAGATTTTTTGAAAAACTGTCCCCTACTCCTTTTTACCGATAGAATTATCAATCAATATATAAACATAAACATTATTCATTAGATAAAGCATTATTAAATTTTGTAAAACAAGGAGAGATATTAAATATGGATTCTCATAGGAAGATTGCATTAGTTGTTGGAGCTTTATTTATAATAGCAACAGTTACAGCAATACTAACTATTGCATTTTTAAGTAATACTCTTGAGACGCCTTTAAATTTTGATACTGTATCTGAAAATGAATCCCAAATCGTTATGGCAGTATTATTTTGGATAATTCTTGCTGTTTCGGTTGCTGGTATTGGTTTTATGATGTATCCGATTATTAAAAAATATCATGAGGGTTTTGCATTAGGATATATTAGCTTTAGACTTGTTGAATCTGTCTGTATCCTTATTTCATCAATTGCTTTATTATCACTTTTAACAATAAGTAAGGAATATGTAGGAGGAACTTTGGAGGCCATTTATTATCAACCATCAGGTAATTTATTACTGGCATTACAAAATTGGTCCTTTGAGATTGGAACTTTGATCTTTTTAGGTTTAGGTGGTTTTTTCATTTATTATCCTTTATACGAATTAAAACTAGTTCCTCGAGTACTGACGATCTGGGGTATTATTGGAGCTGCATGTGTTTTACTATATGGTCTATTAGGTTTATTTGGACTTACTGCAGACTCGGTAACTTTAAATATACTAGCTGCTCCAATAGCAATTCAAGAAATGGTATTTGCAGTATGGCTTATAGCAAAAGGTTTTAATTCACCTGATAAAAAATCTTAGGATTGGAAAAAGCTTCATTAAACTCTATAATTAAGCAAACAAAAGAAAACATTATTATTTTACCGGTAAAACCGAGTTCAAATCTCGTCCCCTGCATTTTTTAACCCATTTTTACAGGAGAAAAACAAGATTTTTTAAAAAGTGTCCCTTATTCCGTTTTACCGGTAAAATTGAGTTCTTATCTTTTTTTTACACATTAATTAATAAAAAAAATTTTGATTTTTTTCTTGTCGAATAATTTTCATTTTTAATCTGATTAATATCAAAAGTAAATACAAGTCATTTATCTTCATTAGTTTTAGATTTTATCCATTTAACTATTGAAGAACGAATCTCTCCGATAATCCAATCAACATCCGTATTTAAAAGATAATCATACTCAATACAAACAGAAATGCTATTTTGGAGGCGATATTCTTTTTTGAGTTTTTCACTTTCAATAATATATTTTTCCTTTAAATTTTGGATTTGTTTAACATTTGTCATAAACTCCCCAATATCTTAATATATTAGACAATAATAAATATTTAAAATTAATATTGTAAGATTTAGAAATTGGGGAGAAAAAATGTCACTCATTTAAATAAAAAATTTTGAATTACTTGTTGTAATTCATTTGATTTTACTGTTGGAGTAAGATGTCCATATTCTCCTTTGAATACATGAATTTGAGAATTTGGCAAAAGATGAAATAACGTTTTACTATCTTCGTACAATGGATCATCCTCTGATGTAATTATTAATAATTTACCATTCCAATTTTGTAACGTTTTTTTTATTAAAATATTTTCATCATTAAACGCATTTATAAAATTCAAGTCCTCCATTAATTTTTTCTTTGTAAAATATTTCTCTAAATTCTCTTCTAGTAAATATTTTGTAAACATAATTTTTGGATGAAGACTATTAGGAATATTTTCTAATTTTAAATATTTAGTAAATTTCATTTTAATAAAATATTTTAATAAAAATTCAGGCATTACATTAAATATGCCAGATAACTTTTTTTTTCTTTTTGGAACTACTGTACTTACTAAAATCATTGCTTTTATTTTCTGATAATATCTACTGAAAAAAATCTGAGCGGTAATGCCAGATCCAGATTGTCCAAAAACAATCACCTTATCAATGTTTTCCTCCTTAAGAATTGTATTTATTGATTCTACTAACTCATCAATATTTTCAACATCAGGCATTACAGGAGCTATAACTTTAAAACAATGACTATACTCCATAATTGTTTTAAAACTAATTTCAAGTGGAACTAAACTAGAAATATGCGGTGTAAACAGAATCGTATCTTTTCCCTTTCCACATAAATAGTATTCTAATTGATTACTCCCATGTACTATTGTTTTCTTTTTATAAATATTTAAAAAGTTTTCATACTCATTTTTTATATTGTTAAATTCAATTTCAGATCCAATGGATTTATTTTTCATAATCATAAATAATTTCCGAGAATAGTTTATTTTCTGATTTTCTCAAATGTTCCAAAATTGTTGCCTTACCTTTCCCAATATGTTTTGCAAAATTTTTCGCTGAAATTTTTCTAGGGAAATCATAATAACCCTCCTTAAATGCTTTTAAAAAGACATCCATTTGTTTTAGAGTGAGAACGGACAAAATATTGTTACAATCAAAACTCATTTTTTTAGAATGTAAAATTTTTACGATTCCAATTTTTTTATAATGATTAACTATAATATCTAACGATTTTTGATCACCAATTACTGTAAGAATTATTTTTTTTTCATCAAAAACAATAGGCGTTTCAATTTTAATATTTAAATCAAAAAGATCATCTCTCATTGGATTAGTTATTTGAAATATTTTTCCAAATTCCTCTACTTTTAATAGTACAATATATTCATTTTTGTTTTCATGGAATATATCAAGAACTTTATAAGATAATCCATCTTTATTTGAAAAATTTACATCCTCAATTGAATAACCATTTTTTAAATTTATTTTCGTTACATATAATTTTTTACCTGACTTAATATCAATATTCATAATATCAATATGTTCCAATTTTTGTATTCTATCAAATGGAATGTATTTTTTCATCATTTCTTTAATTTCATCATATAGTTCAATTAACATTGTGAATTTAATCATCATTATTTATTGTATAAGTTACTGTTTATATAAATTTACCGTTCATGGTCGGTATAATTAATATAAGATATCTAATTGACTATTACTAACAAAATATGCTCCAGGGGATAATAATTATGAAAAAAATAATACCAATAATATTAATAGGAATTTTAATCCTTAGTGGATTCGGAGCTGGTGCGTTTTCTATAGCAAAGATATCAACACAACAAATAACAGATGATGAATATGATATGGTGATTATAGCACCAGATAAGTTTTCAAGTGAAATTCAACCATTGATTGATCATAAAAATTCTGTTGGAATTGTAACTTTTTTGAAAACAACAGAGGATATCTATACCGAATTCGAAGGTCGCGATAAAGCAGAGCAAGTTAAATATTTTATTAAGGACGCGATCGAATTATATGACATAAAATATGTTTTACTTGTTGGTGGGAGACAAGGACAACGTTTCAGATGGTATATACCTTATAGATTTTCAAATGTTGATGATGGGTTAATACATAAACAATTCCTTAGTGATTTGTATTTTGCAGATATTTACAAGGAAAATGATGATTTTGAGGATTGGGATTCAAATGGAAATGGTATTTTCGCAGAATGGTATTCAGATGATGCATCAACATCTGACACAATGGACCTCAAACCAGATGTTGCAGTTGGACGATTATCTTGCAGATACAAACGTGAAGTAGTATCAATTGTTGAAAAAATCATTGATTATGAAAATAATGCTTTTGGAAAACCATGGTCTAATAGAGCATTGTTAATTGGAGGTGATACAAATCCAGGTGCAGGAGATCCTTTTCCTTTTGAAGGTGAAGCAGATTGTAATTATACTATGCAACATTTAGATGGTTTTAATATTACAACACTGTTTACATCAGATGGTACTCTTACAAGTTATGATGACTTCATTTCATCATTTAATTCGGGTAATGGATTTGTATTATATCATGGACATGGACGACAAGATGGCATGTTTACACATACCGGTGATGGTGAACAAATACAGGTTTTTGGTAGCGATTATGTATCACAATTAAATAATGAGGGCATGTATCCAATAATGGTTGTTGGCTGTTGTGTGACCACAGAGTTTGATGTTGGTATTCTTAATTTTCTTACAATATTTAAAAACTTACAACAACATCATCACTTCCAAAATTACAAAAGTGAATGTGTTTTTGATGTTATCAGTTGGAATATGATGAAAAAACCAGACGGAGGCACCATAGCATACATTGGAAGTAGTTCAACTACATGGGGCATGCCAGGTGATGGAAATCATGATGGTATCCCTGATAGTGTACAAACTGGATACTCTACGGGACTATGTGCAGAGTTTTTCAGAGTATTTGGTGAAGGGGAAATAGACATACTTGGTAACGTTTATTCTGATACAATAACAAGAATTGTTGATAATCATTCTGCGTATGATGATAGACTTCAATGTAAATGTGTTCAGGAGTTTCAATTGATTGGTGATCCAAGTTTGAAGATTGGAGGATATCAATCGGTTTGATGGAGAGTATTAAAATGAAGAAAAACATAATAAAAAAAGGGTTAATTTTTGTAACTGTATCTTTACTCATTTCCACAAGTTCTTTATCTGTTTCAGCAGAAGCTTCGTACAAAAAAGAAAATCAAGATATAATACCGTTATTATCCCCTGGAGATTATTTCCGTTTTATGATACATGATTTTCGGCTTCGTACATATAGAATGCATATACCATCTTGTTATACTGGTGATGAACCTTTACCTATAATCTTAGTTCTTCATGGTCATCCTTCTAATTCTAAAATGATGCAATTAGGAGTTGAACTAGATGAAAAGGCAGATGAAGAAGGATTCATTGTTGTTTATCCTGATGGCGAAAAAGCACCTTGTCCTCTTTTTATGTTTGCTCTTTTGATGATGCTTCAAAGAGGTTGTTGGTGGAACGCTTGGGATTATAATAAGATTAATAGAGTTGACGATGTAGATTTTATCCGAGAATTGATTAATAAACTTCAGGAAAATATCAATATTAATACTTCAAGGATTTATATAACTGGTATTTCAGGTGGAGCATTGATGACCTATCGTCTTGGGGCAGAACTCTCAGATATAGTTGCTGCAATTGCTCCTGTTGCTGGAACAGTGGGTGGTATTTGGTTTAATCAGCCAAATGATTCAGCACCGTATATTATCCCTGAGCCTTCAAATCCTGTACCTACAGTAATCTTTCATGGATTGGAAGATAGAAATGTACCTTATGAAGGGGGTTGGATTGAAGGTAAGTTAGGTCCTATTCCTTTTTCAGTGTATTATTTATCGGTTAATGAATCTGTATCTTTTTGGGTAGATCATAATAATTGCAATCCTGAACCTGAGGTAAATGTAAGTGGAAATATTATTAAAACAACGTATGCGGATGGCGATGATGATTCGGAGGTTGTACTTTATACTGTTATCGATGGTGGTCATGAATGGTTTGGCTCCTCATTTTTTCCTGATAGACATTTTTCAATAAATGATAATATGTGGGATTTCTTTGAAAAACATCCTAAAATATAGTTAGAATAAAATTAAAGGTGATGTGAAAATATGAAGAAAAATATTGGAGTTATTTTTGTATGTATACTGTTGATAGTAACTGCTTTACCATTAGCAGGAGCTATGAATGAATTTAAAAATAAGATGACATCATCACAATTATATGGTGTAGAATGGGTTAAGACTTATGGGGACTCTGAATTTGATATGTTACATTGCATTCATCAAACACAAGATGGAGGTTATTTAGCTAGTGGTGCAACTGAGGTATCAAATAGGTATTATCCCCTGTTGTTGAAACATGATTCTGTTGGTAATGAGGAATGGAATTAGACGATAACGCAGATTTCTTATGAGCAAGTATTATATGATATTCTGGATATATATCCCATTTTTTGCAATCAGGTAAGTGATGGAGGTTATCTTTTTTGTCTCTGGTTAGATATTGACTATAACGGGGAAGTACCTTGTATAGCTGGTCTTTTTAAATTCAATGAGAGTGGTGAGCAAGATTGGGTTGGATTTTATTCCGATGGATTTGATTGGGTATTTCGACCAATTTCTTTTATTGAAGTTGATGATAGCTATGTTGTAACCGGGACTTCAGGTGATTCTTATTCATACATGGGTGAGGACGCAGGTTTATTGAAAACAGATGAGCTGGGTATTGAACAATGGTATAAAGAATATAAATATGGAGACTATGATGATAGAACGGAGGGTGTCTGTAGAACAAGGGACGGTGGATATATTCTAACAGGATGGGGAAAAGATACCTCATATGACTATTGGATGATTAAGACTGATGAATTCGGAGACGAACAATGGAATAAAACATATGGAAGCTCTGGAGATGATTATTGTCATACAAAGGATTGTTATCAAACAAGTGATGGAGGTTTTATAATGGGTGGTTTTAGTTCTTCTTATGGTGCAGGGGGATTTGATATTTGGCTTGCGAAAACCGATTCAACTGGAAATATGTTGTGGAATAAAACATATGGTGGATCAAATAATGATGTGTGTTGGGGTATGGAGTCCACAGATGATGGAGGATATGTTGTTGTTGCAACAATGAATTATGATGGTTTTTCTGGTGATAAAGATGATATTAACTTAGTAAAGATCGATGGCGCTGGAAATATTGTGTGGGTCCAAGAATATGCTGGTCCTGATAGGCAGATTGGAACATCTGTTGATAAAACTAGTGGTGGAGGTTTTATTGTTGCTGGCTGTAATGGGAGATTTCACGATCCTGACAGCGATGGTTTAATAGTAAAATTTGCACCATTTCCTCAACTTGACATTGAAATAACTGGTGGTCTTGGTGCTGCCGGGGCAACAATAACAAACAATGGATTAGGTGATGCGATTGGCGTACCCTATGAGATTAGTGTGACAGGAGGGTTACTTGGATTGATTAATAAAACCATCAATGGCATGATTGATATTGAAGCAGGTGCAACAGAATCGATATCGTCGGGATTGCTCTTAGGTCTTGGTGGTATCGAGATATCAGTAACAGTGGGCGTCAAAGAAGAGATTGCAGAGGGAATGCAATTACTCATCTTAACCATAATTCAATAAACAACCCCCTCTCATTTTTATAAATTGATATCTTACAAATAAGTAATTTAGGACATAGTTAGGGATGTTTTTAGTACCTTAGAATAAAGGTATTTTGTGAGGCGGCTCCAATATATCTTGGGTATTTTCAGTCGGGCTTCGAACCTCCAGCACGGTATCCCGGTGGGGACGTTCACTCCACATGAGAAAACAATATTTTTTTACCGGCAAAACCAAGTTCAAATCTCGTCCCCTGCATTTTTTAACCCATTTTTACAGGAGAAAAATTAATATTTTTTATAATGGTCTAAGACAATAATCAAGATTTTATCATACTTTATCGTTTTTTTCAAATTTTGTAAAAAAATCATCTCTTAATTTATCTATATCCTTCATTATTGGAATAGTCAATCCTTTTTCTAATAATTTATCAAAACTCTCTCCAACCCATGTTATCCATACATCTTGACCAGTGTTTCTAATTTGATAAATTAATTCATTTTTTATTACATCCCAGTCAAGACCTTTCTTAATTAATTCAACACAGTCTTCTAAATCTCCAGGTCTTTCAGTCATGCTTTTAAATAAAAAAATATCTTCATTTGAACACTTATATACTAAAATATTTTTCAAACTAAGTAGTTCGTCTGATCTTTTAATCATATTTTTTGACAAAGCAAATTTCTTACAAACTTTTTTGAGAAAAGCATCTATTCTGTAATCTTCCCTTATCATAATCGTATCGAGTACCATTTTTTTATACGCATTTGTAGGAGCTTCTTGCTTAAAATTAAGGGAGATTAAGGCTTTGTTAAAAATAGAGAACTCACTTTCATTCTCTAAAATTAAATCAATATCTTTAGTAGCAGGTTTTAAACCTTCAAATAAAAGAGCTGCACCACCAATTATGTAAATATTTACTTTTTTTGTTAATTTCCCATCAATTTCCTTGAATAAGTCTTCTATTTGTTTAAATTCTGATATCATATAATGATCCCTTCTCTTTTAATTCATTAATAGTTGGATATCCTTCTATTTTTTTGCATTTCAATATTCTCTCAATTTTTATAAGAATGGGATGTTTTATTTTAGTGAATTCATTTCTAAACTTAATATAAAAAAGTGCAACATACGTTAAATATCTATAATCTTTCTCTTTATCAGCTATATAAATTGAATGAAGTAATATTTCTTCTTTTGATAGCTCCTTAGTGGGTAAATAGTAAAAATGTGTTGGGAGAAATAGCTTTATTCCATATTTCTCATATTTTGAAAATGCAGTAATTGTTGCTTTCAATTCAGATTTATTTGAAAATAATATCTCATCTTCATTTTTATGATATATAATTGAGTTTGCTGGTATTCTACTATCGGTTGTCTCTTCAAGTCTTTTATTTTCCTCTAAATACTCTCTTAGATTTGGCCATATTTTTTCATTTATAGTAAATTTATGTTTATTATTCATAGTAATTGCACTGATATTACGTCCTATTCTAATTTTCTTATAAATAGTACTCCTCTTTAGTTTTGTATCTCTCATAATTTCGTTGATTGATTTTGGTTTTAAAATTGACATTAAAATTTTTAAACCTGAATCTGAAAAAAGTTCAATTAGATTAGGGTATCTGGAAAGAAGAATAAAAATAAGTGATGAATAAGTTGATTTTTTGGGTTCTAAATTACCATTATTTAAATGTAAAAAACCATATTCGGATAAACTTTGTTGTGCCCTATAAATCTGGCTATTGCTCCTATGAAGATTTTGCGCAATATCTTCTACTCTATCATTTCCATAGGCAACCTGTTCTAATACCCTTAATTCAGTTTGAGATAATTTCATAATATTCTATTTATACGCGAATAGTATATATACTTTTCGCATTTTAGTGGACAAATTGACAAATTTCCATCTATTAATCAAATTTCACTAATATAATTTGTGATTAGAGTTAATTTTTCTCAGTATATGTTCATGCAGAGGATCATTGAAATCACTTCCGTTGAACAAGAGAAAATATTTTGGTTTTTAATATTTGTAATAAAAATGAACTAAATATATCAATTGTATCACAATTCAATTCTTTTTTAAGTTTTTCATGGACATATTCCCTATTTTCGTTTACTACTCGCATTTTATCAGTTGGAAAATCTTCCTTTGCATGGAGATAATCACTAAGAGATTTCCCTTTCATATGATTACAATGCAATTGAATTACAAAATCCTTTTTTGGGGCATCAGTATATTCGCAATAATAAAGCATCTCATCTTCTGATATAAGTAGACCATGCCTTCTCCCATGCCCCAGTATATATAATCCTCTACATTTTTTATTATAAACCATATTATCGAATTTTTGTTTATCGAATTTTTTTAAATAACCTATAAGGCTTATTTTTCCTCCTGAAACATTAGATTAATAACATAATGTCTGAGAAATAAATGAAGAAATATCTATCCAATCTTAATTTATTTGTAGTAACTACTATCCCAACATATTCATCATCAATTTTATTTTCTTCAGGGACAATTTTCAGATATATTATATTTACAAATAAGGAAAAAAGAAGTGTTATTGCTAATCCAACCCAAACCACTAAAAGAATTGAAAATACATACAAGATACCATTTGATATAAGGTAAGATAATTGATAATTTATCAATAAAAAAATAGCGACTAAAATTGGTAAAAATACAAAACAAAGACCGTAAAAACAGATTACAAGAAACTCGTATAACAATTTGTCCATACAATATATGAAATGATTAATAATCTAATAATATCTATTGTTTGTATGATATGCAAAATCTGTGGTATGAATGAAACTGATAATCCAGATGGAATTTGTGACGACTGTAAGGTTTCAATAATTAGTGCTGATGATATTCCACCAAATTTTTAAAAAAGAGTTTTTTAGAATAACTCTCAGAACAATTTTCGTTTTACCAAATATCATATGGTTCTTGTGCTGGATGCATATCAAATTCCAAACGAGAAGGGATTCCAATTTCTTCTGTTATCATTCTAAAAACAACAATTACTTTGGGAAATAACCGGAATCGACCCCAATAATTATTTTGCCACATCATTTTACGATTTATTCCTCTAAAAGTCCTATAAGTGTTAAGTATATTTTTTCTAAAATTATTTTGTTTTATAATAATTGCAGGTTCATCTCCAATATTATAATATTTAGAACTGGGCCAATCATCAATCTCAATTTCCATGCCTACAAGACAGTTTGATATATCATTCATATAAAAGGCGACATTAGAATTTGTTTTAATTGATGCGAGAATCCCATATTCTCCCCCTGCACCGCCAGGACTATAAGTAAAGTTAGTAATTTTATTATAAGAAATATTATAATCACGGTGCCAAAACTGTGTAGGATGTACATATATCCCAATTCCAAAAGTAAGAGGATTATCATTAATTGGGCTATTTGTGCTCATGTTAAAAAAATTAATAGTATTTCCTTTTATTGAAATATTGTCCCCCTGAAGAAGTATTCCCCCCATTACAAAATAAATAATTATTTGATACTAAAACATTAGAACATTCACCAACATGAATTCCAAGATTAAATATATTTGATAAATTGTTCCCAGTAATAATAACATTTTCAACATGGGTATAATAACTAACATGTATCCCATGCCAACAATTTTGAATTGTAAAACCACTAATATTTACCCCATCAGCTGCAATTCTAACAGCAATATCCCAATAACCTGCTTCAATTATAGAATTCTTGTTTTCCCCCAAAAGATTAATTGATTCATCTACAATTAAACTTTCATAATATGTTCCATTATAAACAAATACCGTATCACCTGAACTTGCATTGTCAATTGCATCCTGAATCTTGGAATAATTCCCTGGTCCATCTCCACCAACATACAAGGTTTTACCATCATAAGATACAGTTGATGTTCTCTCAACATTAATCCCAGTTGACGGAATACTCATCCCCACCAATAGAATAATCATCCCAACAACTAATAGTTTCTTCATTTCATACCCATATAT
>Ga0272441_10002110_pt1 | contig 41100 bp, 32 predicted proteins | sample SSMProp6N_FD_193582 | JGI IMG/M metagenome (GOLD analysis project Ga0272441, IMG submission 193582) | Marine sediment archaeal communities from Little Sippewissett salt marsh, Falmouth, MA, United States - SSM-Prop-6N | ecosystem: Environmental > Aquatic > Marine > Wetlands > Sediment ...
TGGTCGATGACGAGGTCGACGGGGAGATCGGGCGGCCAGGAGTGGTTGCCGAAGCCGGGCTGCGTGTCCACGAGGGCGCGGAAGTCGAACGTGCTCAGGTCGAGCTGGTCGAGCGGCTGGATGGGTTCGCCGAGGAACTGGAGCATGGCGCGGTTTTCGGCGCGGCCGAGCGGAGCGCCGGCGGCGAGGACAACTTGGAGCTGGGTCTTCACGGTCAGGAGGTGCTTGAGGGCGGCCGCGCTGGCCATGCCGTCGGGGTCGGGGCCGTCCTGGAGTGCTATGACGGCGCGTCGACGGCTGCGCGCAGCGCGCAGCAGACGCGCCAGACGGTCGCGAGCCCGGTCGGTCCGCTTGCTCATGGGCGAATCCAGTCGGGGGGAGGGCACTCGGAGTGGCGCGGCGCCCGGGGATGCGCTATTATACGAAGTTAGGGGACGTGCGCAAGGGCACACAGGGGTGCGAACGGTGTGAGAGGAGAAGACATGGCAGAGGCGAGTCCACTCGAGTATGCCATCCAGTTGGAGCGCGATGGCCAGGCTTTCTACAGCGAGGCGGCCAACGCAGCCCGCAACCCGCTGGGCAAGCGTATGTTCGAGTCGCTTGCGGCGGATGAACGGCGCCACGAGGAAGTCCTGCTCCAGATCGCGCAGAAGATGGACGCGGCGCTCGGCGGCCCGCTGCCCAAGGAGCGGCTCGTGACGCTCTTTGCGGCGCTGGGCGACCAGATCCGGAGCGACCTCGGGGCCGACGCCGCGGACACGGCGGTGATCGAGAAGGCGATCGGCGTCGAGAAGGCGAGCGTGGAGCACTACAAAGTCCAGGCCGAGCAGGCGGATGCCGAGGGCGCGCGCGCCCTCTATGCGCGCCTCGTGGACGAAGAGCTCCAGCACGTGGACATCCTGACCAACACGCTGGCGTATCTGAACGCGACGGGCGACTGGTTTCTGTGGGAGGAGGATGGCCTGCTCGACGGCGGATGAGGCCGAGAGAGCCCTGTGTGGCTCCGTGGTCCGGCGGTGCAGAAGAACCAAGAGGAAGGGCGGGCGGCCGGGCCGCGGGGGCGAGCCAAGTTTTGCTTGACAGCCGGGGGCTGCACAGTATAATTGCGACCGGCCAGGTGAGTTACGTCGTACGTGCAGGCGGGGGCCTGCCCTGTCCGCATGGCGGGCGTGGGCGCTTTTGAAACTCAGCGAGGAGCCCCATCCGTGGCGCGCAAAGTGGCTTGGGGCATCGACATCGGCGAATCGGCCATCAAGGCAGTGCGCCTGCGGCGGGCCGGCGATGCGGTGGTCGTGCAGGACTACCGCACCATCCCCTGCGAGGCACGGATCGAGGAGGCCGCGGCCGGCGACAAGGAGTTCCGCATCCGCAACGCCGTGGCCACGCTCCAGCGCGAGGTCAAGCTCAAGGGCACCACGGTTGCCGTCTCGATTCCCGGCCACGACGTGTTCCCACGCTTCATCCCGCTCCCGCCCGTCGAGAAGAAGCGCATCCCCGAGATCGTCCGCTACGAGGCACGCACCCAGATGCCCTTCCCCATCGAGGAGGTCGTGTGGGACTACCAGCCGGTCACCGGCTACGACGTGCCTGGCGAGGAAGTCGAGGTCGCGCTCTTCGCCATCAAGAAGGCCACCGTCTACGGCTTCCTGACCAATCTGCGCCTGGGGGGCCTCGCCCCCGACCTCGTCGAGATCACGCCCCTGGCTCTCTACAACTTCCTCATCTACGACCGCGACGTGGATACCGGCACCGTGGTCATCGACGTGGGCGCGGGCAACACCGACCTGGTGATCATCGACGGCGAGCGCTTCTGGACGCGCAACGTCTCGATCTCGGGCAACGACATCACGCGCGCTCTCCAGGAGAAGTACCAGATCTCCTTCGAGGAGGCCGAGAGCCTCAAGCTCAAGGCCGCCTCCTCGAAGCAGGCCGAGAAGCTCTTCGGCGCCATGCGCCCCATCGTCGACGACCTGCTGGGCGAGATCCAGCGGTCCATCGGCTACTACAAGGCCCAGACCCGCAACGTGCGCATCGAAAACGTCGTCCTCCTGGGCAACGCCTTCAAGCTCAACGGCCTGGTCGACTACTTCCGCAAGAACCTCGACTACAACGTCTCGCTGCTCAGCAGCATCGAGCGCGTCCAGATGGCCGGCTCGAGCGACACGGAGAAGTTCGAGCCCGAGCTGCCGAACTACGCTGTGGCCATCGGCCTGGGCATCCAGGCTCTCGGCCTCGCCCGGGTGAACATCGATATGATGCCGGGCGACATCGTTCGCGAGCGGCTCCTGCGCCAGAAGATCCCCTACGCGGCCGCGATGGTGGCGCTGCTGGCGCTCCCCCCGCTGTTCGGCTACCGCTCCGCGTCGCGCGAGATCAAGCGGTGCGGGAAGGAGATCGTACCCGTCGAGACCGAGATCAAGAAGCACCAGGCCACCCTGGATGCCGAGCGGCGCGCACGCGATCTCGGCAAGGTGGGCGAGGAGATGGCGCGCCTCGAGACCATCGGAGCCAAGCGCTGGGAGTGGCTCCTGTTCTTCGACAACCTGAACCGTGCCCTCAGCGAGATCCGCCGCGACCAGTTCCTCCTCCACTCGGTGAGCGAAGTGACGGATGCCGACGCTGCGGCTGGCAGCCGCCGCCACGCCGCCAGCTCGCGCCGCAGGCGCTCGAGCAAGAAGGAAGAGGAAGGCCAGGAGCAGGGCCCTGCGGGGCTGAAGATCGCCGTCCGCTTCCAGAAGACCGACACGTTCAGCGCCAACGACGTGCGTAGCCTGAGCGAGTTGCTCGAGAAGCAGCCCTACGTGCGCGCCGTGGAGGGACGCGACCAGGAGCGCGCCGATGACCCACGGGGCGGCGCCGCCTCCAGCGCCACAGACGGCGCCGATGCCGGTTTGCGGGGCTGGGTCTACACGTTCTGGGTGACGTTCAACACCGAGTCCGAGGCAGACAAGGCAGCCAAGGCAACCGCTGCAAAGAAAAAGACCGCCGGCAGCCCAGGGAGCGCCTCCAAGGGCATCCCCGGCCTGCCTCCCATGCCGTCGGGCAGGTAGCCAGGCGGGAAGCAGACCCGAGCGCGCCGTGGTGATGCGCCTCCTCGCGAGCCCCGGCCAACCATAGGCGAGGAACCACAGGGAATGGGCTTCGTTCGCAAGTACTTCACCTGGATCCTCCTGGGCATTGTCCTCGTGGCCGAGGCGGCCGCTATGGTCGTCGTCCTGGGCAGGCGGCAAGAGGCAGGAAAGAAGAGCAAAGAGCTCGAGAAAAAAACCCAGACCCGCGACACGCTTCGCGTGAAAGTCAAGGGTGCGCCGGAGCGGATCACCCTCTACGAAAAGCGCAAAGTCACGGCCACCCGCGAACTCGGCGAAACGCTCCTGTTCTTCTGGCATCGCGGACAGGCCATCGAGGGGCTCTTCCCGAGCCCCGAGTTCGCCAAGTACAGCGTCACCCCCTGGCAGGCCCCGCCCCGCCTCGAAGTCTTCAGGGCCGACTATCAGGCGGCCTACGACCGCGAGGTCGCCAGTCTCCAGGACAAGCTCCAGGCCGTGGGCTCGACCGCGGGCGACATGCAATTCGCCGCACCCGGCGGCTTCATGCAGGCCAGTGTGACCATCGGCGACATCTTCGTTGTCCAGAAGGAATTCTACATCAAGAAAGCTCTCGTGGAAGCTGTCGCCAAGGCGAAAGCCAGGATCCAGCGCATGGACGTAGGGCTGAGCAGCCGGCGCCGCGAGCCCGAGGAGGACCGCCACGGCACACAGGCGGCCCCGACGGGCATACTCTTCGACAGTATCCCCGTGCAACTGAACCTCGAGGTCGAGTACGTGCGGCTCCACGAGTTGCTCGAGGACCTCCTGCGCTTGCCCGTCTGCTTCCGGATCACCTCCGTGCAGAAAGTGGAGCGGATGGACCTCAAGCGGGAGGCAGGCATGAAGGCGGCGGCAGCCGCGGCAGCGGCGGCGGCCGGCACCGCGTCCGTGGGCACGACCCCCGAGGCCGAGCCGTTCGAGCGAACCGCGCGCCGCGTGGCCGTGGAGATCGTGGGCGAGGTGCTCGACCTGGCCATCGACATCAAGCAGGTCGTCTTCACCAGGAAGCACTTCGCCACCAGCAAGGACAAGGTGCTCGGATGGCTCACGGCCGAGCAAGCCGGCCTCGCGAAGCTCGAACGCAGGTGCCAGGCGGCGATCAAGAGCGGGCGACGGGCCACCTGGATCGGCGACGAACTCGCCAGGCTCCAGCAGCCCGCCGCGGAGCCAGGCAGCGAGGAAGAACCGGCGGCTTCATCGGTCCTGATCCGCGACCGGCTGGTGGCCCCAGGGCGCGTCTACGAGTTTGCCGACGCCAGGGCAGCCAGAGACTGGCTCGAGAACCGCTACTCCTACGAACTCCTGCGCGTCCGCTCGCTCACCGGCCTCTGGGAGCGGGTGAGGCGCATCATCCAGGCGGGCAAAGCGAACGAAAAGGGCAAAGACGGCATCACGGTTGCCTTCCGGCCGGAAAACCACTTCGACAAGAAGCAGCTCTTCACACCCCAGCCCCTCGACGCCGCCGGATATGTCACGGCGCAGTTGGGGCTGGTGACTTTCCTGCCGGAAGTGAGCATTCAGGGCGTCAAGCGCGCAGAGCAGAAATAGCCGTGCACGGGGATGGCGCCCTGCCTGGATCGACCGACGTACATGGACGCGTGTCCCCTCGCGTTGGGGGTTTCGATGGACATTGGAAGCATCAAAGAAGGCGTGTTCCGCCACTGTGAGAAGGTAGCCCTCCTGGTTGCCCTCGTGTTTGTGGGCTACTACATCTACAGTGCCGGCGGCGGGGACGGCGGCAATGGCGGTTCGGGCTTGCGGCCCGGGGCAAAGCCGCCCGAGGTGGCGGAAGGCATCGGCGACAGCTTCCGCCAGTCCGCCAGGCCTTTCGTTCGTGTGCCCGACGCCACGGGGGCGGTCCACAACTGGTTCTATCCGCCCGGGGTGGAGATGCTGCCCGCCGTGCAACTGCGGATGGGCGCCGGCGACGAATCGAAGGCACGGCGCAAGGTCGGCGCCAAGATCGTCGGCCAGCCCGTGTCCGTGAAACTCACTGAGCCCGAACTTGGTAGCCTGCCCGAGCCCCCCAGCGAGAATCCCACCGCACCGTGCCAGGTAACCGTTACGGTCGACCCCAGCGCCCCCGATACCCTGCTCTTCGAAGCCACCAAGGCGGGCTTCTGGGCCGGCTACGAGGCCACGCTGGAAAACGAGGACAAGGTGCGCGTCCACGTCCTCGTCCTCGAGAAGGAGCTCATCATCAAGAAAGAGCTCCCCCTCGCCACCATCGATCAGGTCACGGAGGAGCCTCTGGGCACGGTGCTCATCCGCTTCTCGGTGCCCGAGGCCCCCAAGCAGGGACCCGAGTCGCGCACGCGGATCAACTACATCGAGCCCGACCACTTCGTGGTGTGGCGTAAGGGCGAGCGCGAGACGGAGCGCAAGGCCATCGGCCGCATCGAAGGCCGCAAGGCCGCAGCCGCGGCGCCGGGCACCAAGCCGAAGCCCGATGCGGGGGGCGGCACCCGCCACGGCGGATTCCCCGGTGGCTTCCCCGGCTCGGCGAAGCCCAAAACCCCGCCAGGCAAGCCGAAACCCGGCGGCCAGGCGGCAGAGCCCGAGGAGCCCGGCAAGTACGTGTTCCGCGACAGCGCGGTCGAATCCGAGTCCAGCTACACCTACTGGGTCGAGACCGTGGGCCCCGAGGACGCGGAGGGCAAGACCCCCCGCGCCGAGAGCACACCGAAGATATACACCACCGCCGCCAAGTTCAGCTTCGCCTACACAGGCGGCGGGTCGATCCGGGCCAACATCCTGGTCTTCATCGGCCCGCGCAACGACTACCAGGACGTCAAGAAGTTCGTCGTCCAGATCGGCGAACGTATCGGGACACTGCCCCAGGAGCTCCGCAAGGAGGGCGGTGCGGAAGGCGAAGGCGCCGGGGCCGCCGCGGCTGAGGGAGAAGATGCTGAGAAGGCACAGGAGGACACGCGGTACGTCACGCGCTTCGTCCTCGTCGATATCGTGCAGCGCAAGTTCCGTCTCGTCGAGCAGATCCAGCGGGTTCCTGATGGCAAAGAGCTCGACGGTCGCATCAAGTTCAAGCAAGTCGTCACGTACCGGGGCGACTACGCTAACCAGGTGATCCTGCGGGACCGCCAGAACCGGCTGATCCGCCTGTGGCTCGAGATCGAGAGCAAAGCTCTGAAGGCGGCGGGCAAGTAGGTCTGGTCCGGCTCCAGGCCGCGGCGAGGCGGCCGCCGGGCGAGTCGCAGGGGGGCGGGTCGGCCAGGATCGAGTGCACACGAGGTAAACCTTTATTGTGGTTGATCCTCTGTCGCCCCTGGGATACAATAGCGCGGTTTCCGGTTTCCAGCCGGACAATGCGTAAAGAGCGGGGCAAGAGCCCTGGTGATATGAAAGGAGTGTGGCGTGCCAACGCCTGAAACCCAGCGCACTCAGGCGAGCAGGCGGGGAGCGGCTCGGGCGCTCGCAGCGAGGGCCCTGGCCTGCGTGCTTGCCGTCCCCCTGGTCGCCGCGGCGCCGTTCCATGCCCTGGCCGATGGGGCCGGCGACCCTGCTCGTGTGCTCGAGCAACTGCGCCAGAAACGGGCGCAGCAGCAGGAGGGTGAGCAGCGCCAGTTCGCCACACTCCTCAAGAGCGGCAAGACCCTCCTCGACCAGCACGCCTACGAGCAGGCCGAGCGCGTGCTCGCCAAGGCCGCTGCCCTTCGGCCGGCCGACGAGGGGTGCGCGCGGCTGCTCGCCCAGGCGCGCCGCGCCGGCAAGCCCGCCTCGTCCGACGCCCTCCTCGCACAAGCCAAGAAGCGGCAGCACTACAGAAACGACGCCCTGGTCCGCCAGCTCCGCATGAGCCTCTTCGAGGCCGAGAAAGCCCTGAAGGCAGGCGACCCCGAGCGTGCCCGCCAGCACGCCGAGCGCGTGGCCGAAGGGGTGAGCTACGTGCGGGGAGACGAGCAGGCCGCGGCACTCCGCGGGCGGGCCGAGGCCATCGTCGCCCAAGCCGCGGCTGCCACACAGACGGCGAGGGCGGCCGAACTCCAGGCCGTCGTCTCCGCTCACAAGCAGCGAGCCGCAACGGACAAGAGCGCCCGGCTCAACGAACTGCGCGAAACCGGCTGGCGGCAACTCGACGCGGGCAACCACGCCGAGGCACTCGCGGCCGCCGAGGAGATGCTCCGCAGCGATCCCGGCAACAAACAGGCCGTCTTCCTCCGCAAGGAAGCCCAGCGCACCGGCGGCCAGAAGGACGAGCTGGCCACGTTGCGCGAGAAGCGCAAGGACGCCGCGAAGGACATCCTCCAGCGCCAGATCGAGGAGGAAATGGTCGTCGACGACGGCGTGCGGGCCAGCATCGTCCTGGCCGCCAAGCACGACCCGCGCCGCGCGGGCAGCCTCCGCGAACGCTCCATGGCGCTCTGGGAGCAGAGAATCCGCTCCAAGCTCAAGGACCAGATCGACATCGAGTTCAAGAACGCCACCGTCTCCGACGTGTGCCGATACCTCTCCGGCGTCAGCGGCTGCACGATCATGGTCGACCCCACGGTGGCGCGGAACCCCAAGCGGTTCGATCTGCCCAAGATGTCGATGAGCCTTCAGCACGTGCTCCACTGGATGTGCCGTTTGTGCCACGTCTCCTACAGCCTGCGCGACCACGCCATCCTCGTCACCACCCGGGGCGGCGTGCTCGACGAGCCAGAGATGAAGGAATACGACATCAGTGGGCTCATCGTCCCCGTGCGCAGCGTCAAGACGACGTTCAACGGGGCATCGCAGGTCGAGGAGAAGAACGCGCAGAGGGACATGCTGGGCATGCTCCAGCCCCAGACGGGCGGCACCGGCGGCGAGGCCCTCTCCGAGGACGACCTGGGCGAGGGCTGGGTGCGGTTCATCCGGTCCACCGTCGCCAGCGAAACCTGGCTCGATGCCAGCGGCGAGGCCGTGCTTCAGGAAGCCGCCCCGCAACGCACCATCCAGTACCGCAACGGCCGCATCGTCGTCGTCCACACCCCCGAAGTCCACGAGCAGGTCGAGCGGCTGCTCGACGACTTCCGCAAGGCCCGCAACCTCCAGGTCCATATCCTCACCCGCTTCATCCTGATCGACATGGACTTCCTCGAGAGCGTGGACGTTGACTTCGGTGTCGACGAGGCGCCGCTCGCGGACGACGGCGTGCCCGCGACCTACGGGTACGTGAGCGAGCCCAACGACCCCTTCCTGGCGACCCCCGGCGTGGCCGAAGAGCCCTGGTCGATCATCGGCAGCCTGCTCACCGACTCGCAGGTGGGCGCCCTGGCGAGCGGCGTGACGACCGCCGGCGCATTCAACCTCACCTACGCCTACCTGAGCGACGATGCGGTGAACGTGTTCGTTCAGGCGATCCTCAAGCGGCGCAAGGGCAGCGTGCTCATGGCACCGCAACTCACCTGCTTCAACACGCAACGGGCCAACTTCCAGGCGGTGACGAACTTCAACTACGTCCGCCGGCTCGATGCCGATGGAGAGCCCGAGATCGGCAACGTGCCCGAGGGCATCATCTTCGATGTTCAGCCCTTCGTGAGCGCCGACCGCCGCCAGATCACCCTCGTGCTCCAGCCCCAGATGCGCACCCTGATCAATCGAACGTTCCAGAGCCAGGACGAGGCGTTCATCTACGCGTTCGGCATCACGCGCATGGTCAACCTGCCCGAGACCGAGCTGCGGAGTATCGCCACCACGGTCACCGTGCCCGATGGCGGCACGATTCTGGTCGGTGGGCTGGCCAACACCCGCGAGAAAAGCGGCATGGGCGGTGTGCCCTTCATCAGCGGTATCCCGCTGATCCGCTACCTGTTCCGCGAGTGGCGCGAGACTGAACGGCGCGAGAGCCTGATCATCCTGGCCAAGGCCGAGATCGTGCCCGACATCTTTGAGGATTGATCCCCGGCGCGGGCATCGAACCCGCGCCGCTCAACAGGCTTGCAGCTTCCCTCGAAAGGAGGCGTTGCGTGAGAACGCCGCACACGCGCACGAGCGGGATGGGTTCACAGGCCCTCCGCTCTCCCATTCCCTTCGTTGCCGTCCTGCTCGCAGCGGCACTGGCGGCGGGGGGACTCCTCCGGCCTGCCCTCGCCGCTCCATCGGATGGGCCCGCAGCCGCCGACAACGCGGAGCGCGAGGCGGCCGTTGCGCGCCAGTTGCGCAGCCAGGAAGCTCAGATCCTCGTGGGCAAGGGACGCAAGCTCCTTGCCGCAGGGGCCTACGCGGAGGCGCGCGACGCGCTCACGAGAGCCGTCCGCCTGACTCCCGGCGATGCGGTCGCCCGAAAGCTCCTCGCCAATGCCCAAAGCGCCCTCGGCACGGGAGAGGGCGACGACCTGCTCGGCCGCGTCAAGGAGCGCCAGGCATTCAAGGCCAAGGCCCTTGTCCTCCAGCTCCAGATGGGGCTGTTCGACGCCGAGAGCGCCCTCAAGAAGAAGGACTACAAGGTCGCGGCGGAGCGCGCCGAGCGCGTCCTGGCAGGAGTCGGATACGTCCACGATGCCGAGCGCGCCGCCGAGATGCGGGCTACGGCCGAGAAAGTGCTCGCCGAGGCCCGAGCGGCCACGGCCGCTGCCGGGGCCGAGCAGCGTCAGGCCCAGCTTGCCAGAGCCCAGCACGATGCGGCCGGCCACCGACAGAAGCGGGCCGAGGCCGAGGAGATTGGCCTTCTCACCCTCAGGGACAAAGCCCAGAAGCAGCTCGATGCAAGGAACTACGACGAGGCGGAGGCACTGGCCGGCGAGATGCTCCGCATCGCCCCTCAAAGCCGCGACGCCTTGGCCATCCGCGACAAGGCGCGACGCGCCCGCCTCCTGCCAGGCACCCTGCGCGGGAAATCCGACGCGCGCCGCGAGGCCGAGAAGGATCTCATGGTCCAGATCGAGGAGGAGCTCACGCCCCTCAAGCCCGGAGTCGTCCTCGCTGCCGACACCAAGCGCCGCACCGCCAGAGCGCCACAGGCCGAGCCCATCGAACGCTGGCAGGCCGACCTGCACGCCAGGCTCAGCGCTCCCGTGACCATCGAGTTCCGCGAGACACCCCTGCGCGAGGCCGTCAACCAGCTCGGCTCCGTTGGCGGGATCAACATCATTATCGATCCCGACACCGAGATCAAGGCGACCACGGTCACGGTGCCGAAGGCCACGATGCCCCTCGACTGCCTGCTGCGCTGGGTCGGTCGCTTCGGAGGCCTGCGCTACTGCCTGCGCGACGGCGCGGTGTTCCTCACCGGCCGCCAGGGCATGCTTGATGGCCCCGTCCACCGCAGCTACGACGTGGCCTCGCTGCTCACCCCGCCCTCGGGCAGCAGACCCCTCAATGTGCCCGGAGCAATCGAGCCCGGCCCACGGCCCACCGAGGCCGTCGAGCCTGCCCAGCTCGACCCCGGACCCATCGGACGCGGCTGGGTCGAGTTCATACGCACCACGGTGGCCCCCCAGACGTGGGCCGGCGCAGGGAACGACCGCGTGCTCCAGGAGGCCCAGCCCTTCACCATCCAATACCGCAACGGGCGCATCGTGGTCGTCCACACCCCAGAGGTCCAGCAGGAAGTCGAGGAACTCCTCAACAACTTCCGCAAGGCCAGGAACCTCCAGGTCCACATCCTGGCCCGCTTCATCGAGGTCGACAAGCGCTACCTCGACACCCTGAGTCTCAACTACCAGTACGGCACCGGGCAGCGCTACGAGAATGCCTCGGCCACCTCCTCGATGTCGCCGGCCACCGAGCTGGCCCCCATGCCCCGATTCGACGACTACGCGCCCAGCGGCGGCCTCTCGCTGCGCTATGCACGGCTCGACGACGACTCGTGCATCGCCCTGCTGCGAGCCGCCATCCACGAGGGACGGGGCACCGTGCTCCAGGCCCCGCGCCTGACCTGCTTCAACACCCAGCGGGCCAACATCCAGATCGTGCGCAACCGCAACTACGTCCGCCGCGTCAGCAACGACTTCGTGCCCGAGATCGGTAACATCCCCTCGGGCATCATCTTCGACGTCCAGCCGTTCGTGAGCGCCGACCGCCGCTACATCACCGTGATCCTCCAGCCCCAGATGCGCTCGCTCGTCTCGATGACCGACTTCTTCTACGGCACCCAGATCGTCCAGATCACGGACGACACGTATGCCATCGTGCCGATGCGGCTCCAGCTCCCCACCACGGAGCTCCGCTCGGTCGGCACGACCGTCACCGTGCCCAACGGCGGCACGATCCTGATGGGCGGGTTCACGGAGGCCGAGGAACACTCCGCCGTCTCCACCATGCCCTTCGTGGAAGGCATTCCGCTCCTGCGCTACATCCTGCGTGGCTGGGACCGGCGCGAAGCCGCCAGAAGCCTGATCATGCTCGTCACCGCCCAGACGGTGGACGATATCTTCACAGAGGAGTGAGCGCCGGCACGCTCCTCCGCACCGCCGATCCCCGGCGCGGCGGACCGACTGCACAGCCCGATGTCCCCGGCCCGTGTGCGCCCCGCGGCCTCTGAACGCCCTGGACCGCGGGGCATTGCATTGCGAGCCCGGGGGAAGGCCCAAGGGACACGGAACAAGAAGCACTGCACATGAGAGCCTCGAGCAGACTCACCGTCCTGATCGTGCTTGCCGCGGCACTGGCGTGCCTGTCCGTCGCACGCGCAGAGCAAGGGCACCGCGCACCGAAATGGGAGCGCCAGCTCACCTTCGCCAAACTCCTCGGCGCCCGTGGCTACCACGACTTCTCCGACCTCGTGATCAGGCGCCTCCTCGGCGACAAGTCGATCAAGGAAACCCACCCCGACAAGGCGCAACTCCACAAGGAACTCGGCTACTACTACGCCGATCTCGCCGTGCAGGCGGCCACCGGCAGCGATGCCATGGAGAAGTTCACCGACTACCTCGGCCGCTCGGTCACCTACTTCGAGAAATACCTCGACCACCCCTCGATCAAGAACCGCACCACCCTGGCCGAAGAGCGCTTCGAGATCCGCATCAAGATCATCTGGATCCGTATGAAGCAGGCCGAAGGCTACGCCATCATCTGGGCCGACCCCGAGACCACCAAGGCCCAGAAGGAAGTCTACAAGAAGAAGGTGACCGACATCTACAAGACGGCGCTCAAGGAGTTCGAGGACGCCGTCGGCGAGAAGCGCAAGGAGCAGGACAAGGTCAAAGCCCAGGCCCCGCAGGACAAGCAGAAGCGAGCGGAGTGGACGAAGCGCTACAACGCCGTCCGCGAGGCCCACGTGCGCGTCCGCCTCTATCTCAACAGCGCCCGGGTCGACCTCGCGAAGTTCCTCAAGAAATCCGGCGCCACCGTCAATGTCTGGCAGCCCTACGTCGAACGGGCCGCGGGCGACTACAAGCAGATGCTCCTCGACTTCATCGGCGCACAAGGCATCGTCCAGGTCAACGTCCCGTTCGCCGAAGCCCTCGTCATGCTCGGCACGCGGCGCGACAAGGACGCGCTCGAGCGGCTCGAGGACGTGTGGCAGGCCCGCGAGATGTTCCGCAGCAACCGCGCCGTGCCCTGCCGCGCACGCCACATCACAGGCTCCATTTTCGCCCGCCAGAAGAAGTACAAGGAAGCGCTCGACGCCCTGGACGAGATGCTCGTCGCGCGCACCCGCAAGGCGTGGGACCCGGATGCCATCAACGCCGAGGCCGTCACCAGGATCCTCCTGGAGATCGAGGGGGGCGACGACGCCAGCCAGTACGACCGCAAAGCCCTCGCCAAGACCTTCCTGCTCGAGGCGGACATCTACGCCGACCTCGCGAAGCAAGCCGAGGATGCCCGCAAGCCGCGTCAGCAGGTCCGCGCGCTCTACGCCATCGCCTACAACATCGCGGTCGGCGTGGGCGACGCGAATCTCCCCCTCGACGTCAAGTACGGCACCCTGCTCGAACGCTGGCGGACCAAGGCCAAGCTCCCGCCCTCGCTCACGGTGCTCAGGAAGCGCGCGGAATCTGCCCTCCGCAAGAAAGAATACGGCGAAGCGGCGCGCCTCTACACCGAGATTCTCGCCGCCAGCAAGTTCGATCCATCCACGATGCGGACGCTCTGGGACACCATCGGCCGCTGCTACTACATGAACAAAGAGTACTACAGGGCCTACGTCGTCTTCAGTGCGATGGCACGCTGGCACCCCGAGCCCGCCGCCAGCGCCCACGCCAACGCCCTCTCAGCGGCAGGCGCCGTCGACAAGCAGGCCAAGGCCACGAAGCTCCCCTTCGACGTCGCCCTCGTCGAGCGTGCGAAACGTGACGCTGAGGGCTACAGCCCGCTCGGACCCGGCGCACGCACCATCGAGGAAGCCACAGAGTTCCGCAAGGCGGGTCGGCTCGCCGATGCCCTGCGCGTCCTCGGCACCATCCGCCCCACATCCGTCGCCTACCCGCACGCCCTCTACCAGATCGCGCTCACCCGCAAGACCATGTATCTCAAACTCCCGGCCGACGAGCGCAAACGTGCCCCAGGACAGGCCGCCCTCAAGGCCATGGTCGCCGCCTTCGACAAGCTCATCGCCTTCTACAAGACCCGAGCACCCCAACTCAAGGAAGAGGGCGAGACGGACAGGCTCCAGCGCCTCGTCGACGTCACCGCGGCCGGCCTCGCCGTCCTCTGCGATGCCTATCTACAGCCCTACCTCAACCAGCCCGCCAGAGTCCTCGAACTCACCGGCGGCCTCAAGAGAACCTACCCCGGCATCGAGACGGCCTACACCTTCCCCGTCCTCTACTTCAACCGCATGCGCGCCGCCTACGTCCTCGTGCGCGACGGCACCGTCGCCCAGGCGGACACCTATCTGCCGATCGTCGAGGAGTGCTGGAAGATCGTCCAGGGCTTCGACCAGTTCCGCTACATCGACAAGGTCTGCGGCATGGGCGCCGACGCCTACAACCGCACCGCCAAGAAGCTCGACGAGGAGATCAAGAAGGCCACCGGCGCAGCGGCCAAGGCTGCGCTGGAGAAGCGCGCGGCCGCCGCACGCGACCGCGGCCTCGAGTTCTACATCGAGCTCATCCAGGTGGCCCCGCGCCAGAGCGTCCGCACCTACCGCTACATCCTCTACCAGCTCGAGAACCGGCCCCACGAGCCCAAGAGCGCGGACTACAGGTTGATCACCGAGATCGCGCCCAAGGTCGTCGCGCTCTTTGCCAAGGACCGGGGCGCCGCCGAGCAGGTCGAGCACATCAAGACCACCCTCGGCATCACCTACTGCCGGCTCGAAAAGTACCGCGATGCCATGCCCCTCCTCGAGGACGTCGACAAGTCCCTCGATAGCGTCTACCAGCGGCGCATGGCCACGTACGAAAAGCTCAAGGCGCGGCACGAGAAGAACCCCAAGCGCTACGAGAAGCCCAAGCTCCCCATGCGGCGCGCCCTCCACCTCGAGGTGCGCAAGTGGCTGGCCCGCTCCTATCTCGAATCCGCCGCCCGGACGAAGTACAAGGTGGCCGAACGCATCTATTCCGAGGACCTGCGCATCTACCAGCGCAATGTGCCCGAGTATTGGGACATCCTCTACTGGCTGTGCGAGACCTACCGGCGGGAGGGCCTGTACGAGGAAATCCTCAAGCAGATCGACAGGGCCATCATCACCACGGCCAAGCAGATGGGCAACCGCGTGGTTAAGGAGGGCAAGGGCACGTCGAGGGACTTCCGCGACCTCCTGCTGCGGATGCGCCGCGACGTGGGCCGCATCACGGACGCGACCCGCAGAGCCCGACTCTCGCCACTCGTGGAACGCGTGCTCGGGCAGTTGAGCAAGTGACCACCTAGGAGACCCGTGTTGAAATGCCACGCCGCAGTTCGAGCCGCCGGGTTGGCACTGGCCCTTCTCGTGCTGCTCGAGCCCATGCTTTTCGCAGGCCAGGCAGCGGACAAGATCTTCCAGAAAGGCGCCGTCAAGCCCCTTCTCGTCCGGATCACCGCGGAGTCGATCGACGGCATCAAGGCAGGCTCGGCCGAGTTCAACCCGATCGGCATCGCCCGCATCGAGTATGCGGACAGCCCCCACTCGTTCAACGAGGGCGTCGAGCACCACAAGCTGGGCCGCTACGAGGAGGCGATCCGCTTCTTCGAGGCCGCCTTCCGATCCGACGCTCGAGTCGTCCGCCACTTCTGGCTCCACCCCGCCTGCCGCTACTACATTGCCCTGTGCTACCTCGAGGACGGCTCCGACCTGGCTGCTGCGGAGGCCAAGTTCAGGGAACTGCTCACGAACCACCCCACGACCCGGTGGCTGCCCGAGGCCATGCTGGGCCTGGGGCGCGTGCAGTTCGAGGCGAAGAAGTACGACGGCGCGCTCACCGAGTTCGAGCAGCTCTCGGCCAAGGCGGTCCAGAAGAACTGGGAGGAGTGGCTCTACCGCAGCTACCTGTGGAAGGGCAGAACGCTGCTCGAGAAGAAGGACCACCCTGCGGCGCTCGCCAGCGTCAGGAAGATCACCGAGGCGGCCGCAGGGAACCCGCGCTACAAGGACATCGTGATCCAGGCCAAGGTGATTGAAGCGACGATTCACGTGCGCAGCGGGGACTACAAGCGAGCGGCCGGGCAGTTGCGCGCGTTGATCAAAGAGATTGGCCCTGCGGTGGGCAAGGAGATTGAGGGGGGCACGGACTCCCGGATGCGCCGCACCGAGGCCCAGTGCTACAACGCCCTCGGCCACTGCTTCCTCAAGCAGGCCGCTCAGACCAAGAAGGAGGACGACTACCGCGAGGCGCTTCTGGCATTCCTGTGGACCGTCGTGATGCATCAGCGCCTCCCCGCCGAGCACGCCGAGGCCCTCAACTATGGGGCCACGTGCTTCGAGAAACTCAAAGATCGCAGCCGAGCGACGCAGCTCCGCAACGAACTTGCCGAACGGTACCCCGACAGCCCGTATGTACGCAAGCTGGGAACCCCTGGGACAGCTGCTTCCAAGAAGGAGAACGCAAAGTGAACATCAAGGGGTGGTCTCTTGTCTCGCTGGTATTGATCGGGATTTCGCTGGTCGTCGTGATTGGGTTCGCGCAGGTGTTCGCCGAGGAGGCCCCACCCGCGCCCGAGGCCCCCGATGTGCCAACCGGTGCCCCGGCCGGTGCACCCGAAGGCGCTCCGCCGCCCCCGGCACCCACGACGGCCGCGGCCCCCACTGCCGCGCCCCCGCCGGCCAAGGCCCCCCGCGGAAGCGTGCTCGACACGATCATGAAGGGCCGAGTCGTCGGCTTCATCATCATCGGCCTCTCCTTCGTGTCGCTCGCACTCATCATCGAGCACACGGTGACCATCCGCCGCGACAAGCTGTGCCCGCCTGAGCTGGCCAACGAGCTCGAGGACTACTTCAACGAAGAGCAATATGAGGAAGCCCTCGAACTGTGCAACGTGGAGCACAACCTGCTCACGGACGTGGTGCGGGCCGGCCTCTCGCGCATCGACTCCGGCTACGAGCGGATGCAGGAAGCCATGCAGGAGGCGGGCGAGGAGGTGGCCGTGGGCCTCCAGCAGAAGATCAGCTACCTGTCGCTCATCGGCAACATCTCGCCCATGCTCGGCCTGCTCGGCACCGTGCGCGGCATGGTCGGCGCGTTCGGCCAGATCGCAACGATGCAGGTCGTCAAGCCCCAGCTCCTGGCCAAGAACATCAACGAGGCGCTGGTGACCACCCTGCTGGGCCTCATCGTGGCCATCCCCACGATGTGCGCCTACCAGTTCTTCTCGAACCGCGTGAGCAAGCTCATCCTGGAATCGAGCTCCACGGTGAGCGACCTCATGGAGCGCTTCAAGCCCGCGAAGTGACACCCCACCGGCGGGCCGCCGCCGGACCTGTTCTCTCAGAGCGAGACCGCCAACCCCGTCGCGAAGGCGGCCGCGGCGGCTCGCGTGGCGACGGATGCCCAGTCGCGTTGTGAAGGGCGAGTCCTATGTACGTCAGCACCAGGAAGCGCGTCAAAGAGACCGAACTCAACATGACGCCTATGATCGACATCGTGTTCCTCCTCATCACCTTCTTCATGGTCGTCACGGAGATCACGCGCCAGGACGACATCGAGGACCTCCAGCTCCCCGATGTGGTGGCGTCGACGCCCGACGACAATCCCGACCCCCAGCGCCTGGTGCTCAACGTGAAGAGGGACGGCTCGTTCTGGTTCGGCGGAGCGCGCCGCAACGAACAGGAAGTCAAGGATGCCCTGGCCATCGAGGCTCGCCTGAGCCGCAACGCCGACGGCATCAGCGACCGGGTGGTCCTCGTCAAGGCCGACCGCCGGGTGCGCTTCGAGGCCATCCGCAAGCTCATCATCCTATGCGTCGACCGCAACATCCGCATCTGGCGTCTTGCGTTCGGCACGCTGCCGAGGAAATCGAGCGGCCCGGTCGCCGAGTGAGCCACGGGCTCACACACCGCCGTGGAGTGCAGATATGAACCTGCTGAACACGAAGGACGGCAACGTCGTCAAGAAGGCGGAGCTGTCCCTCACCCCCATGATCGACGTCGTCTTCCTCCTCCTCATCTTCTTCATGGTCGGCATGAAGTTCAAGGAGTACGACCGCAAGCTCGTGGCCGACCTGCCGAAGGCTGGCCAGGAGGCGACGGACGACAAACTGCTCACCGAGATCTGGGTGCGCATCGCCGTCAAGCCGGGCAGCAATCCCAACAACCCGCAGGTCCAGTACTACGTGGACCAGCAGGCGATGCGCGACAAGGCGCATCTCAAGCGCACCCTGCGGCGCTACGCGAACATGCCCGGGGCACGCAACGATCCCGTGATCGTGGCCCCGACCGACGAGGCCTGGCACGGCTGGGTCATGACCGTGCTCGACTACCTGAACGAGTTGCGCTTCAAGAGCATCAACTTCAAGCAGTAGAGCCGGCAGACCTGCGTGAGGGTGCACGGAGCCTGGCCAGGCATCGGGCCTCGGCTGGCGGGGCCGAGGTGCTCACCCCCGACGCCGGCGTGCCGCCCGCACCCGCCGGCGCCCCTCGCGCGGGCGCCCTCCGCCCCGCGCTGAATCCGGTATCCGCCTCTCCGACGCCCGGTGGCGGTGCTGAGATGATCGCGCGTTCCAATCACACACGAGTCCGGCTGGTGGGGTCGGTGGCGAGTCCATGGCCCGACGGGGCTGGCAGGCGGCTCGGCGGGCGCCGCAGCGAGCCGTCTGCCGCTCGGACACGTGCAGGGGAGGCCTGTGGAGGGCAAGCACGATGACCGTGAGCACACGCAAGCGCGTCAAAGAGGCCGAGCTGACCATCACGCCCATGATCGACATCGTGTTCCTGCTCATCACCTTCTTCATGGTCGTCAGCGAGATCGCGCGGCAGGACGACTTCGAGGACCTCCAGCTCCCGGATGTCAAGGCGTCCGAGGTCGTGGGGAACCCCGAGCTCGGGCGGCTCATCATCACGGTGAGGAGCGACGGCTCCTACTGGATCAGCGGCTCGCGGTGCGGCGAACGGGAGGTCAGGGACGCCCTGCTCCTGTCGGTTCGCCTCAACCGTGGGGCCGACGGGTCCAGCGAGTGCTCCGTCCTGGTCAAGGCCGACCGCCGCGTGCGGTTCGAGGCCATCCGCAAGCTGATTGCACTGTGTACGGAACGGGACACACGGATCTGGCGGCTCGCGTTCGGGGCCCTGTCCAGGACGGTCGACGAGCCGGCTCGAGAGCAAGTGGCGAGCAGCCCCCTGTGAGGAGGACGGACATGAGCACGTCGGAACGGAAGGAACGCGAGGTCGTCAAGAAAGCGGCGCTCTCACTGACCCCCATGATCGATGTGGTTTTCCTGCTCCTCATCTTCTTCATGGTGGGCATGCAGTTCAGGGTGTTCGACCGCCAACTCAGGGCTGATCTGCCTCGGGGGGAGGGGAGCGCCCTGGCCCAGGAAATCCGAGTGCGCATCGCCGTCAAGCACGGCGGCAGCGATGCCCAGCCGCAGTACTACGTGGAGCAGGTGGCCATGCGCGACGAGGCGCATCTCAGGAGCACCCTGCGCCGCTACGCCAGCATACCCGGGGGCCGCGAGGACCCCGTGATCATCGACCCGAGCGACGATGCGTGGCACGACTGGGTGATGACCGTGCTCGACATCCTGAACGAGCTGCGCTTCACGCGGATCAGCTTCAAGCAGTAGCCGCGGCGGGGCCGGCCGTGTGGGGTGTGGGGGATGGCGTGTGCGGGTATGGCCGTCGGTTGCACTCCGGAAGCAAACATGGTACGCTCGTTCCTGGCGGTCTGGTACCCAAGACTTTCCATGGCGGTGACGCGATGTCGCTACGGCGCAGCCACATTCTGGTGTTTGCATCGGCGTTGACGGCCTGCGTGTGGGCTGGCGAAGGGGGCAAGCCGCCCGTCAAGGTGGGTCTCCCGAACCTTCGGCTCGACCTCAAGAAGAAGAGCATCGAGATTGAGGGCACCTTCTGTGTCGGGGAGTATCCTCTCGAGCTGCTGGTGTGCCAGAACACGATGCGCGACTACGAGAGCATGGTCTCGTCGCCGTGTGAGCCGAGCGTGCTGCACACGGCACTGCTCGCTCTGGGGCTCAAGCCGCGCGTGCGCGACCAGAAGGACCCCGCGAAGATCATCCGCGAGGGCGATGGTGTGGACCTGCTCGTGCGGTTCACTCGCAAGGGCAAGGTGGTGACCGTGGAGCCGCGCGAGCTGATCATGCACGTCGAGACGAAGGAGCACATCCAGGCCACCCCCTTCGTCTTCTATGGCTCCTACTTCTTCCCCTCGCCGGAGGACAAGAAGAAGATGATCTACCTGGCGGATGCAGAGGACTGGCTGGTCGGGCTGCTCGGCGATGCGGCGAGCGTGGTCGACCTGCCGCCTGGCTCGGCGGGGCAGTATGGCATGCTCGCCATCGACCCTGCCGTGGCGCCGCCGAAGGGAACGAAGGTCACCATCATCCTGCGGCCCGCGCGCGACCGCAAGCCGGTCCCTCTGCCCAAGAAGTAGAGGAATGCCGCACGGTGCCGGCTGTGGCCGGGGCCACGGCACGCGGCACGGTTGACTCCTGTGCGCCCGGCCGCTAGAATCACCTCTATCCTCACCCCGATCCGCTTCCTCGCTCATTGAAGGGAATGCCAGGGTGCCCGAACTCGACGCCAGCGTCTTTGTCACACGCGAGATCCCGAAGCCCGGCATCGACCTGTTGGCCGCGGCGTGCTCGCGCGTGGATGTGAACCCCCACGATCGCGTTCTCACGCGCGAGGAACTGCTGGCCGGCGTGCGCGGCCGCGACGCCGTGCTCTGCCTGCTCACGGACGCGATCGACGCCGAGGTGCTCGACGCGGCCGAGGGCTGCCGCATCTTCGCCAACTACGCCGTCGGCTACAACAACGTGGACGTGGCAGCGGCCACGGCCCGCGGCATCGCCGTGAGCAATACGCCCGGCGTGCTCACCGACGCCACGGCCGATCTGACGTGGTCCCTGCTGTTCGCCGCCGCCCGGCGGATTCCCGAGGCAGACCGGTTCACGCGTGCGGGCAGGTTCACCGGCTGGTCGCCCATGCTTCTGCTGGGGGGCGACATCAGCGGGCGAACCCTGGGCATCATCGGTGCAGGGCGTATCGGCACGGCCGTGGCCCTTCGCTCGCGCGGCTTCCGCATGCGCGTTCTCTACTTTGACAAAGTGCAGAACGAAGCCCTCGAGCAGGCCGTGGGAGCCCAGCAGGTGGAACTGGACGCCCTGCTGCGCGAGGCGGACTTCGTGTGTGTGCACGTGAACCTCGACGAGACGACGCGGCACCTCGTCGGCGCGCGCGAACTGGGGATGATGAAGCCCACGGCGTATCTGGTGAACACCTCGCGCGGCCCCGTGATCGACGAGGCCGCGCTCGTGGCGGCCCTGGCCGGGGGCGGCATTGCTGGCGCGGGGCTCGACGTGTTCGAGGACGAGCCCGACCTCGCCCCCGGGCTCGCCGAGCTCGACAACGTGGTGATTCCGCCCCACCTGGGCAGCGCGACCATCGGCACGCGCACGAAGATGGCCACCCTGGCGGCCAGCAACGTCGTCGCCAGGCTCCGCGGGCACAGGCCACCGAACGTCGTGAATCCGGAGGTGGTGCAATGAGCGCACCGGGACAACGGATCGCGATCTACGACACGACGCTGCGCGACGGGGCGCAGGCCGAGGGGGTGACGTTTTCGCTCGTCGACAAGGTGGCCATCGCTCGTGCGCTCGATGAGCTCGGGGTGGACTTCATCGAGGGCGGATACCCGCTCTCGAACCCCAAGGACGCGGCGTTCTTCGAGGAGATGCGCACGCACCGGCTCGAGCGCGCCCGCGTGGTGGCATTCGGCAACACGCGTCGGGCGCGCTCGTCCGTCGAGGACGACGTGGGGATCCGTGCTCTGCTTGAGTCGGGCACCGAGGTGCTGGCGGTGGTGGGCAAGAGCTGGGATCTGCACGTCCGCGACGTGCTGCGCGTCTCGGGGGACGACAACCTGGCGATGATCCGCGACTCGGTGGCCTACCTCAAGGCACAGGGCCGCCTGGTCTTCTTCGATGCCGAGCACTTCTTCGACGGCTACGTGCGCAACCCCGACTACGCGCTGGCCACGGTGATCGCGGCCCAGGAGGCTGGCGCGGACATGGTGGTGCTGTGCGAGACCAACGGCGGCATGCTCACCGAGCAGGTGCGGCAGATCGTCCGCGAGGTCCGCGCGGCGGTCGACGTGGATCTGGGGATCCACGTCCACGACGACGGGGGCCTGGGCGTGGCCAACAGCCTGGCCGCCGTGGCCGAGGGGGCCTCGCAGGTCCAGGGCACGATCAACGGCATCGGCGAGCGGTGCGGGAACGCCGACCTGTGCGTGGTCATCCCCAATCTCGCTTTGAAGATGGGCTGCGACGTGCTGGTGCCCGGGGCGGTGCAGCAGGTCACCCACGTCTCCCGCTTCGTCTACCAGGTGGCGAACCTCAACCTGCCGCAGCGCCAGCCCTACGTGGGGCTGAATGCCTTCGCCCACAAGGGCGGGCTCCACGTGGACGCGATGCAGAAGAACGTGCTGACCTACGAGCACGTGACGCCCGAGCGGGTGGGCAACGAGCGGCGGATCCTCATCTCCGAGCTCTCGGGCATGGCCGCGGTGGCACTCAAGGCCAGGAAGCTGGACGGCCAGCTCAGCCGGGAGACGACCCGCCAGGTGCTCGAGGCGGTGCAGGACCTCGAGAACGAGGGCTATGAGTTCGAGGCGGCTGAGGCGTCGTTCGAGCTCCTCGTGCGGCGGGTCCTGGGCACCGCGCGCGAGTTCTTCCGCCTCGAAGGATTCCGCGTGATCGTGGAGAAGCGCGGGGGCGACCGCGAGCCGATCAGCGAAGCGACCGTGAAGCTCACCGTCGACGGCACGACCCGCCTGACCGTGAGTGAGGGCGACGGCCCGGTCCACGCGCTGGACGGCGCCCTGCGAGCGGCGCTCGAGGAGTTCTATCCCCAGGTGGCCGACGTGCGGCTGGTCGACTACAAGGTGAGGATCGTGAATCCCCGCGCGGCCACCGCGGCGCGAACGTGCGTCGTCATCGAGTCGACCGACGGGGAGCGCGTGTGGGGCACCGTGGGGGTGAGCGAGAATATCATCGAGGCGAGCTGGCAGGCACTCACGGACAGCATCCAGTACACCCTGCTCCACCACAACGCATAGTCTGGCGCGCGCACGGGAGAGCCCTCGGCGGGTCAGTCGTCGAGTGCGCTCTCGATGGACAGGATGCGGTAGCTGATCTCCTGGCCGCCGTGCGCGAAGGTGGCCGTCTCGCCCAACTGATGTCGCATGATGGCCTTGGCCAGGGGCGCCAGGTAGGCGATGATGCCGCGGTCCGCGTCCGAGTCCCACGGGCCGAGGATGGCGTAGGTGGCCGTCTCGCCGGTGTCGACGTTCTCGATGGTTACGCGGGAGCCGATGGAGACACGGTCGGTGGAGACTACGGATCGGTCGATGGGGCGTGCGCGCAGGATCTCGTCGGCCATCCGGGCAGCCTTGGCGTTCAGGAGGCCTTGCTCCTGGATGGCCGCGCGCCAGTCCGCGTTGTCGCTGATATCGCCCATCTCGGCGGCGCGGCGGATGTCCTCGCTGTTCTTGGGGATCTCGACGTTGACGAGGTGGTCGTGCTGCTCGCGGCGGCGTGCGATGGACTCGGGGGTGGCGTAGATGAAGTCGGGGCCGCTGGCCTGGGTCTGCTCCTCTTCGGCGAGGAGCTTGGGGTATCTGCGTATGAGCTTGCGCTCGAGAGTGGTGATGGCCAGGGCAGGGAGGATGGTGCTCTGGCGGATGCGGTGGAGGAGGCGCGCGGCCCCCGCCTCGTTGAGCAGGTCGAGGATCTTGTCGAAGTAGCTGAAGCCGTCGATGCGGAGGCTGTGGCGGATGAGGGCGAGGGCCTCGTCCTGGTCGAAGCGGCGGGCGTCTCCGCGCTGATAGAGCTTCTTGCGGGCCACGTCGTCGCCCTCGCTGAGGAGTTGCTCGAAGACGCCGATAAGGGAGAGGCCGAGCGGCCAGCGCTCGAGGAGGAGGTGGCGGCCGACCCAGGCGAAGAGCTCGAGGTGTCTCTTGGGGTCGGCTCGGAGCTGGCGCACGAGGCTGGGCACGGTGGCTCCCTCGCCGGTCGTGGGCAGTGAGGTGGCCGCGGTGTCCCACAGGCTCATCGGGCCTCGGAACAGGATCTGGTAGCACAGGGCGGGCCAGTCCTCCGCGTCTGCGCGGAGCATGCGGATGGCCTGTGAGCGTGCGGCGGTGGTGGTGAGGCTGTTGAGGAGGGGGAGGGGGTCGTCCTGCCTGCGGAGGATTTCGTGGGCATCGGGGTGGTCGCCGGCATGCACGCGGAGCCGGTCGAGGAGGAGGGCGGCCTCGAAGGCGGCGCCGGGGTCGGGCTCGCCGTCGACCCTGGCCGCGATGGTGCGGGCGGCCGGTGCGAGGAATGCCTCGGGATCGGCGTCCTTGGCCATGTGGTCGACATACTCGCGGAGGTGCTCGGTCTGGTGGCGGAGGTCCTTGAGGGCGGCGAACCGGGAGTTCATCTCGCTCTCGTAGGTGAGGGCCTCGGCGCGGAGGGTGAGGAGGGCGTTGCTGCCGGAGCCAATGGCCACCATGGGGTCGCGCTTGAGGGCCGCGCGGGCGCGGGTCCACCACTTGCTCCAGGCGTCGGGCTCGACGATTCCGCCGGTCAGGCGCTCGCGGAGGGTGCGCGTGGGGATGCGTCCCCCGTTGGCCGCGATGGCCTTCCGCACGAGGGCTGCGGGGTCGTCGTTGGCCAGTTGTCTGAGGCCGTCGGGGTTGGTGGTGAGCTGGACTCTGAAGTCGTCGGGCGCGAGGGGCTCGAAGATGGTCTCGATGGTTTCGAGGGGCACGAGGTGGCCGAACTTGTGCTCGAAATCGATCGTGGCCTTGGCGGTGAGGGGGTCGAATCCGGTGATGCGGCCGAGGCCCCAGCCGGAGGCGTGGTAGAAGTAGTCGCCCTCGTGGTAGGAGAGGAGGCGGTCGAGGGTGGTGGCGGCCTCGGCGAGGTCGGGTGCGTTGAGGAGGGCGGATCGGTCGATGCAGGGGCCGAGGTGGGGGAGACGCCTGTAGACGTGGCGGTAGCAGTCGATGAGGGCTCCGCGGACCTCTTCGTTGCCCGGTGCGGCGGGGGCGGCGGCGCGCAGGAGGGGCAGGGCCTCGGCGTAGCGGCCCGCGCGGATCAGCTCGGGCGCGAGTGCGAGCGCGAGGTCGAGGGCCCGGGGGCCTTCGCCGGTGTCCACGAGCTGTGTGAGGAGTTCCCCGAGCCGTTCGGCAGGGATGGGGTCGGCCTCGAGGAGCTCGAGCCAGAGGTTTTCCACGGCCTCGTAGTCCCGTCGGGCCACGGCATCGGCAATTTGCTGGTCGATCGCGCTCACGCGTAGGCTCCACGTTCTAGGGTACGATGAATCGCAGTGTCCTGTCGAGAATCTCGATGGTCGCGGGCAGGAAGCCCGCGGCGTCGCCGTCCACCTGGTAGCGGACGGGGGTGCTGGCCGAGAGGCGGATCGAGCGGCCGCGCAGGTAGCGCGCGCCGCGTGCGGCCCTGTGGCATCGCAGGATGAAGGCCAGCATGGCGGCCATATAGGCGAGGGGCGTGCCACGACGCAGGAGGCACACGTCGAGCAGGCCGTCGTCGTGGCGGGCGTCGGGCGTGACGACGAAGGGGCCGCCGTAGCTGCGCACGTTGCTCACCAGGACAAAGCCTGCCGAATCGACGGGCTCGCCGCCGTCGACGGCGACCGAGATGCGGGGGAAGTCGTAGCGTGCGAGGTGTCGCAACGTCCGTCCTATATACGCGGCCATATGGATGCCGGCCGTGCGGCCTGCCCCCATGTCCGCCGCCACATCGGCATCGAATCCTGCGCCGGCCATCGATACGAATCGCCGGTCGCCGATGGTCGCGATGTCTACCACGTGCTCGCGCCCTCCCTGCACCATGTTGCAGAAGCGGACGATGGACCGCGGCAGGCCGAGCTCCTTGGCCAGGACGTTGCCCGTGCCGATGGGGTAGATCGCCACGGGGCGGTCGGCTTCCAGGCCGTTGACGACCTCGTTGAGCGTGCCATCGCCGCCGATGACGAGGACGGCTTCGTGGTCCTCGGCGCGGCTGGCAGCGGCTGCCTGCGCGTCGCCCGCCTGGGAGGTGACTGCGACCTCGAGGTCGATGCCCCGGCTCCTCAGGCTCGGCTCGATGCGCCGGAGCTCGCGCTCGCCCGCGCCGCGCCCGGCGATGGGGTTCGCAATGAGCAAAGCGCTCCGCATCGAGTCGTGCCTCGAAAGGCTCGAAAAACCTTATTATATCAGCTTTGCCGGTCTTGCTCAAGAAGGTGCACGACGGTCTGCACAAGACCCGGGATCGTGTGCTCCGCTGCTTCCGCAGCCATGCTCAGGCCTGCCTCGCGGGCGGTGGCGCTGGTGACCGGCCCGATGCTCACCAGGGAGGTGGATGCAGGCAGGCTGGCGAGCCGGTCGCTGCCCAGGGCGTCCACGAAGCCGCGGACGGTGGACGAGCTTGTGAAGGTCACCGCGTCCACGGTGCCCGCGGCGAGGCGGTCGACCAGGTCGGGGTCGGCATCGGTCGCGATGGCCGTGCTGTAGGCGGGAACCACGGTGACCGTGGCGCCGAGCTTCTCGAGGCCGTCGGGCACGGTGGGCGGTGCTTCGGCGGCTCGGGCCAGGAGCATGTGGACGCCGTGCAGGGGGCCTGTGGCGGCCAGTGCGTCCACGAGCGCGGCGCCGGTGTAGGTGGGCGGCTGGCAGTCGGCGAGGATTCCATGGGCGCGGAGCCGCTCGGCGGTGGCAGGGCCGATGACGGCCACGCGCGGGAAGGAGCGCGCGTCCGCACCAGCCCGCTCGAGACGGTCGAAGAAGGCATCCACGGCGTTCGCGCTGGTGAAGAGCACCCACTGATAGGAGCGGAGCCTGGCGATCGCGTAGTCGAGAGCGGCGAACGAGAATGGGGGCTCGATGCGGATCGTGGGCATCTCGAGCACCTCGGCCCCCAGGGCCTCCAGGCGCTGCGAGAGGGCGCTGGCCTGCCGGCGCGCGCGGGTGACGACCACGCAGCGGCCGAAGAGCGGCCGATGCTCGAACCAGGCGAGCCGCTCGCGAAGGCCCACCACGGCGCCCACCACGAGCACGGCAGGTGGCTCGATGGCCGCCGCAAGGCCCACGATGTCGCCCAGCGTGCCCGCCACGCAACACTGGGCAGGGAGGGTGCCGTCCTGGATGAGGGCGGCGGGGGTCGTCTGCGGGAGGCCGTGGGCTGTGAGCTGCTCGACGATCTGCGGGAGTCGGCGGACGCCCATGTAGACCACGAGCGTGCCTGCGCCCGCCGCCAGCTTGTCCCAGGCCACCGCGCTCATTGGCTTGCTGGGATTCTCGTGGCCGGTAACGAACGCCAGGGACGAGGTGCAGTCGCGGTGGGTGACGGGGATGCCCGCGTAGGCGGGTGCCGCGACGCCGGAAGTGACGCCCGGGACCACCTCGAAGGGGATGCCTGCCTCGGCCAGGGCGAGCGCCTCCTCGCCGCCGCGGCCGAAGACGAACGGGTCGCCCCCCTTGAGGCGGCACACGCTCTTGCCCTCGCGTGCCTTCCCGACCAGGAGCGCGTTGATGGCCTCCTGCGAGAGTGTGTGGCTGCCCCCTCGCTTGCCCGCGCAGATGAGCTCGGTATCGGGCCTCGCCTGCCGCAGGAGGCGGCGATTCGCCAGGAAGTCGTAGACGACCACGTCGGCCGTCCGCAGGATCGCCTGGCCCCTCACCGTGATGAGGCCAGGGTCGCCCGGCCCCGCGCCAACCAGGAACACGGTGCCCGTCGACATGAGGGTTGTGCCTCCAGCAAGTGGCCTCAGCATCGGGGCTGGGGCCTAACCGACAGACGCCAGTGCGATGGCGTCGCCGTGATGGGTTCGGACGGCGTGGCGGAGGGCTCGGTGTGCCTTCCGCGCGAGCTTGGGGTCGGCCTCGACGAGCTGGAAGGCATCGTGGCGCGCCTCCATGAGAAGTTGGATGTCCTCCGTGAAATCGCCGACCGCCAGGGGCGGGAGGCCGTGCTGGCGCGTGCCCACGAACTCGCCCGGTCCGCGCCGCTTGAGGTCCTCCTCGGCAATGCGGAAGCCATCGGTGGTCTCGGCCAGGATCGCGATTTTCTCGGAGGCTTCGGGCTCGTCGACCATGAGCAGGCAGTGCGAGGCGTGCTCGCCGCGGCCGATGCGTCCGCGAAGCTGGTGGAGCTGGCTCAGGCCGTAGCGGTCGGCGTGCTCGACCATCATCACCGTGGCGTTCGGCACGTCGAGGCCCACCTCCACCACGGTGGTGCACACGAGCACCCGGGCGGCCCCCGAGCGGAAGTCCGCCATCTGCTTCTGCTTCTCGTCGGCTTTGAGCTGGCCGTGGAGGAGCCCCACGCAGTGCTCGGGGAAGACATCCCGCTGGAGATGCTCGACCATCGTGGTGGCGGCCTTGATGTCCGACGCGTCGGATTGGTCCACGAGGGGGTAGACGATGTAGGCCTGGCGGCCAGCGGCGAGTTCGCGGGCCACGAGGCGGAACCCGTCGTGGCGCTGGGTGGGGGGCACCACTCGGGTGGCGATGGGCTGGCGGCCTGGGGGCAGCTCATCGAGGGTCGAGAGGTCCAGGTCGCCGAACGCGGTGAGGGCGAGGGAGCGGGGGATCGGGGTGGCTGTCATCACGAGCACGTCGGGGTGAGTGCCCTTCCAGCGGAGGCGGGCGCGTTGAAGCACCCCGAACTTGTGCTGCTCGTCGACCACGGCGATGCCGAGGTGCGCGAACTCCACGTCGCGCTGGATCAGGGCGTGGGTGCCCACCACCAGGTCCACCTCGCCGCTCGCGATCGCGCCGATCCGCCGGCGGCGCTCGGCGGCGGCCGCACCGCCCAGATGGAGGAGCGTGCGCACGCGGCTCCCCGCCAGGAGCGACTCGAGCGTGTGGAAGTGCTGCTCGGCCAGGATCTCGGTGGGGGCCATGAGAGCGGCCTGGTGGCCGTTGGCGATGGCCACCAGCATCGCGTAGGCCGCCACGACCGTCTTGCCCGACCCCACGTCGCCCTGGAGCAGGCGGTTCATCGGGCGGGGACGCATCATGTCCGTGCAGATCTCCGCGATGGCGCGTTCCTGTGCCGCGGTGAGGCGGAAGGGGAAGCGTCGGCGGATGCGCCCGTCGATGCGGGCGTTGATCGTGAAGGCCACGCCCGCCAGGTCGGTCTGGATCGCGCGCTTGCGGAGGGCGACGGCCGTCTCGAGCACGAAGAACTGCTCGTAGACGAGGCGGCGGCGGGCCAGTGCGGCGGCACCCATGGCCTCGGGGAAGTGGATCTGCTCGAGCGCCTCGCCGATGCCCAGCAGGCGCCGTGCCTGGCGAAGGTCGGGCGAGAGAATCTCGGGAACGCCCGGGCCGAAGGCATCGAGTGCAGCGCGCATGAGGCGGCGGAAACGCTTCTGGCCGATCCCTGCCGAGGCGGGGTAGATGGGCACGATGCGCTGCGCGTTGAGCGGCTCGTCGTCGCCGAGGATCTCGAACTCGGGCGCGAGGAGCGACAGGCGGCGTCCCATCGTCACCTTGCCCCACAGGATCAGGCGCGTGCCTGGCTTGAGGTGCTTGCTCAGGTAGGGCATGCCGAACCAGAGCGCGGCGATCTGCCCCGTCGCGTCCTCAATGATCGCGGAGAGCACGCTCTTCCTGCCCCGGCGCCATCCGGGGGCGACCGAGCGGACGCACCCCACGACGGCCTCCTGCTGGCCGACCTCGACCTGTGCGATCGGTTTCACCTGCGAGCGGTCCTGATGCAGGCGCGGCAGATGCCACAGGAGGTCGCCCACGGAGCGGACGCCGAGCTGGCCCAGGCGCTCCGCGACGGCAGACCCCACGCCCTTGACCTCGGTGACGGGTTGTTCGAGTGGTTGCACCATTTCGAGGGCCGAGTATACGTGAGCAGGTGAGGCGGATCAAGGCGGCCGGCGTCCTGCTTGATCGCCATCCGGTGCTCTGATAGGATGCAGGCCGCCTTGTGGCAGAACCCGAGAGCCACGCGCGCACCGGGCAGCCTCCGCCAGGACGTACACGATGCCATCCCTTGGCGAGTCCTTTCATCTCCTTGCCAGCCACTGGTGGCACGGGGTGGCTGCGGCCGTGCTCTTCGCCGCGGGCGTGGCCACGGCAGTGCCCGTCACCCATGGCAAGGTGCACTGGCTGATGGCGTTCCCGCTGTGGATCGTCCGCAAGGTGCTTCGTCTGATCGGGCCGGAGTTCGCCCCGTGGCGCGTCTTCCCCACCATCTTCGTGTTCAACTCCGTCGCGATGTTCGTCTACATGGCCACCGGCGTCCTGGTGATCGTGCCCGCGGCGGTCGCGTTCCTCACCGGGCTGAACATCGGCGTGGTGGTGCTCAACGCGGGGGAACTCGAGCTGCCCGGCGGTGAGCTGCCGACGGCCGACGGCGACGACAGTTACGAGGTGGCGCCCTGGGTGAGCGCCTGCGGCCTCGCCGTGCTGGTGCTCGAGCTGCCCAGCTTCTGGATCTCCGTGGGCATGGGCATCGGGATGGGCCGCTCCCTGGCCGTCGGCGGCCCCTACACCGTCGGGAACATCACTCGCCTCTTCGTCGAGCGAGCACATGCCTACTGGATGATTGTGGTTCCCGTGCTCCTGGTCTCGGCCGTGGCCGAGACGCTCGCCATCCGGGGCCACGTTCGCGCCCGCGCATCGGCCGGCGCCAGCACATCAGGCCGCCACGAAGACAACGAAGAGCACGACGACGAGACGCCGCCCGACGGGCATTGAGCGACCGCACCGCGCTCCCCGGCGTGGCTTCCTGCGGCCTCGGTCGTTGTGGAACAGGGGCTCAGTAGTCCATCGGCAGGTCGGCAAGCTGGGCGGCGGTGAAGACGGGGCCTTCCTTGCACACGTAGATCGGCCCGACGTTGCAGCGGCCGCACTTGCCGAGACCGCATTTCATGCGGTTCTCGAGCGTGGTGTAGATGCGGTCGAGTGGGAAGTGCATCTGGGTGAGCGTGGCGAGGGTGAACTTGATCATGATGGGCGGGCCGCAGAGGACGACGACGGAGTTCTCCGTGGGCGGCTGCACTTCCTCCACGATGGTGGGCACGAACCCCACACGGCCCTTCCAGTCGGGCGTCTCGCCGCCGGGGTCGACCGTCTGGACCACCTGCACGTCGTCCCGCTCGTCCCACTCGGTGAGCTCGTGCTTGTAGACCAGGTCGGCCACGGTGCGGGCGCCGTAGACGATCAGGATGTCGCCGAAGCGCTCGCGCTGGTCCAGACAGGTCCAGATGACCGAGCGGACGGGGGGCAGGGCGATGCCGCCGGCGATGAAGATGATCTTCTTGCTGTCCCACTCGTCCACGGGGAAGGTGTTGCCATATGGGCCTCGGAAGCCCACAATGTCGCCCACCTCGTGGCGGGCGAGGGCGCGGGTCACGCGTCCCGCCTCGCGGAAGGTGCACTCGATGTAGCCCTTGCGGGTGTGTGGGGAGGCGATGCAGAATGTGCTCTCGCCGGCCCCGAATGCGGAGTACTCGCCGAACTGGCCGGTGCGGAAGCTGAAGCTCTCCGCGTCGGCCTCGTTGGTGAATTCGAGGCGGAAGGTGCGCACGCCGGGTGCCTCGTGGGCGATGGCGGCGATGCGCAGGAGCATCGGCCGGTAGATGTCCTCGGTGGCGGGGGGCTGTTCGGTTGCAGGTGCACTCATAGTGTGTCGACCGTCTCACTCGGAGGATTGCGGCGCGGGCTCGGCGGATGCGGCGGCGATCTCGCTGAGCTGTGCGTGGATGTTCATGTTCACGGGGCAGTGGCGGATGCAGCGTCCGCATCCGACGCAGGATCGGACGCTGAACTTCTGGACGTAGTAGTTGAACTTGTGTTCGATGCGCTGGCGCCATCGGGCGGCCTGGTCGTGGCGTGGGTTGTGGCCCGAGGCGTGGAGGGTGAAGAGGGGGAACTGGCAGGCGTCCCAATTGCGGCGGCGCTGGCCGCGGCGGTAGCCGCCCTCGTCCGCGATGTCGAAGCAGTGGCAGGTGGGGCACAGGAAGGTGCAGCACCCGCAACCGAGGCACTTGTCCGAGAAGGCGGGCCAGCGGTCGCTCTCGAAGTTGTCCGCGAGCCATCGGGTCACGGCGTCGAGGTCGAGCGTGGGGGGGAGGGCGTCGAGGGCGGCCCGGCAGGCGGCCTGCTTGTCGCCCGTGCCTTCGGTGAAGAGGCCGCTGGCCTGGTCGACGAGGGCCTGGCCTTTGTCCGTGAGGACTTCGGCGAGCAGGAGCCCGTCGGGCAGGGGGGTGAGGAGCAGGTCGCTGCCTGCCGTGCCGTTGGGGGCTCCGCCCACGGCAGTGCAGAAGCAGCTCTCGTCCGCACGCGTGCAGGCGATGCTCACCACGGTGGTGGCGGCCCGGCGTTCGAACCACAGGGAGTCGTGGTAGTCCCAGTCGTACAGAGCATCCATGATCGGCAGGCTGGAGGCGTCGCACGGCCGGCAGCCGAAGAGCACGGTGGGGGGGAACTCGGTGTCGGGTCCCTCGACCTGGAGGCCGTCGTCGGTGCGTGCGAAGCTCAGGAGGGGCTCCGAGCGGGGGAAGAAGAACTCCTTGATGGAGTTGCGCGGGTTCACGTAGTCGCCGTGGGGCACGATGTCGTCGGGCGAGGCGGCTTCGGCGAAGCAGATGCGGCCGCCGTCGCGCACGGGGGCGATGAGCCTGGCGTTCTGGCGGGCGGCATCGAGCAGGGCGGCGAGGTTCTGGGCTTCGAGGTTCAGTGTCTTCATAGGATGAAGTCTTCGCTGTCCTCACACTTGTAGGTGGCGAACGGCTGGTAGTCCTCGGCGTCGTAGCCCGCTCGGTAGCCGAAATGGGCGCCGACCTGGCGGGCGAGGAAGCGGTTGAGGATCATCAGGGGGATGTCCACGGGGCACACGCGCTCGCATTCGCCGCAGTTGATACAGCGGCCGGCGAGATGGAAGGCGCGGGTGATGTTCCACGCCATGTTGCCGAGGGGATGGGCCGAGGTGTCGATCCACTGTGGCTGGTTCATCTGTGCGATGCACTGGTCGCAGTAGCACATCGGGCAGGCCTGTCGGCAGGCGTAGCAGCGGATGCACTTGTCGAATTGGGCTCTCCAGAACGCCCAGCGCTCGGTGGGGCTGAGCGCCTCGAGCTCCTCGAGGCGGGCGAGCTGCTCGGGGGTCAGGTCGCGCGGAGCGAACTCGGTCTTGAGGTGTTCCTGAAGCTCTTCGAGGGTCGTGTGGGGGAGCACGGCACAGGGCGAATCGGGGTCGCCCGGGGTGTCGATGCGCACGCCGATAAGGCGCACGTCCTCGCGGCGGATCTGCTCCTCCTGGATGAGGACGATCACGGCCCGGATGTCGGGCTCTTTGGCCACGATGGCGATGCGCGGGTACCGGGCGCGCAAGTCCTTCCGCGTGAGCCAAGTCGCCAGGTTATTGTGGCAGAAGGGATTGAGCACGAGCTCGCCGACGTCCTCGGGACGGGTGATGAAGACGGGGGTCGTCCGCTCGGGATGGTTCCCCGCCCCGTAGCCGACCACCACGTCGGCCTCATCGCTCTCGAGTAGGGCGCGTGCGCGCTGCTGGAGTTCTTCCTGAGGGGCAGTCATTGCGTTGTTCGGTCACTCCTTGGGGGGGTATTGCTCGTCGTCTTCCTCGTCTTCGTCCTCGGGCTCTGCGTCGTGGGCCAGCTCTTCCTCGTCCTCGTCCTCTGCGGCGTAGTCCTCTTCGCCGAAGATTTCCTCGAGCTGGTCGAGGACGTGCTCGGGCGCGTTCGCGCGGATGAAGTCCACGAGTTCGTAGTAGTCGCGGATGGAGGAGCGGAAGGAGACACGGGCGCCATCGGTGCCGACGAAGACGAGCTTGTGGCCGAGGAGGCGCCACTTGTAGATGACGCGCTGAATGTGTCGCCAACTGATGCGCAGATAGCCCTGGCCGATGACCTTGACCTTGATGGACGTGGGCGAGATGATGATTCGCGACGCCCAGGCGCGGAGCGAGATCCAGAGCGCGACGAGGAGGAAGAAGCCGACGGCGGCGAGGGCGATATAGCCGCGCCGGGGGTCATCGGCCACGAAATCCCCTATCCTGCGCCTCCAGATGATGGCGAGGACGCCGGCGGCGACGACCGCGAGCCAGAGGAAGCGTTCGTAGAGCGGGTAGCGAAAGCTCTTCTCCGGCTTGTTGCTGCTGCTGTCTTCGAAGATGTCCTGCACCCCTTCGCCCCCAGAGAGTGGGTCTGGCTGTCAGGAAGGACCTCGAGATGCGTCGATGAGTTCGCGGTAGCCGGTGAACGGGCCCACCGCGCGGAGCTTCGCGGTCAGGTCGTTGATCAGATCTGCCCACTTGGCGCCCTCGGCCGCCGATACCCATGAGAACTGAAGGCGCTCGGGCTCGATGCCGATGTGGTAGAGCAGGTCGCGCAGGATGGTGAAGCGGCGGCGGGCGTAGTAGTTGCCCTCCGCGTAGTGGCAGTCGCCCGGATGGCAGCCGCTCACGAGCACGCCGTCGGCCCCGCGCTCGAATGCCTTGACGATGTAGAGGGGATCGATGCGGCCGCTGCACGGCACGCGTATCACGCGCACGTTGGATGCATACTTGAGGCGGCTGGTGCCGGCCAGGTCGGCGCCCGCATACGTGCACCAGTTGCACACGAAGGCCACCAGGCGCGGCTCGAATTCGGTCTCTGGGGAGCTCATGGGGTTGCTGCTTTGCTCTCTTCCTGTTCCTCGCCGATGGCGTTGACGACGGCGAAGAGCTGCTCGTCGTTGAAGCCCCGGAGCGTGATGGCGTTGGCGCGGCAGCTCGCGGCGCACAGGCCGCAGCCCGTGCACAGGCCCTCGTTCACGCGGGCCACCGTCTTGATCAGGTTTCCGCCGCGGTCGCGGATCTCCTCGCGCTCGATGGCGCCATAGGGGCACACCCGCTCGCAGAAGAAGCAGCCGAAGCAGATCGAGTAGACGGGCGGCGCCGCGCGGTGCACCTGAGCCACCACGGGCTCCCGCTCGAGCTCGTCCGCGTTGAGCAGGCCTGCCGCCTTGCTCGCCGCGGCGCTCGCCTGCGCAACGCTTTCCGGGATGTCCTTCGGGCCCTGGCAGGCGCCGGCGAAGAAGATCCCGGCCGTCTGCGACTCGACGGGCCGCAGCTTCGGGTGCGCCTCGGAAAAGAAGCGGTCCTTATCATACGCCACGCGCAGCCTCTGAGCCAACTGCTCGGCATCGGGCTGCGCCGTGATGGCCGTGGCCAGCACCACCAGCTCTGCCTCCACCTCCACCTGCGCGTTCGACAGCGTGTCCGCCCCCTGAACCACCAGCTTGTCGCCGCGAGGGAAGATGCGCGAGACCCGCCCGCGCAGGTAGATGCACCCGTCCTCCTCGATCGTGCGGCGGGTGAACTCGTCGTACGTCTTCCCGCCCGCCCGGATGTCCATGTAGAAGTTGTAGGCCTGCCCGTCGTGCACCTTGTGCTTGTAGAGCATGGCGTGCTTCGAGAGGTACATGCAGCAGATCTTCGAGCAGTAGGTGAAGCCCTTCTCGTTGTCGCGCGAGCCGACGCACGAGAGGAAGACGACGGTCTTGGGCTCCTTGCCGTTCGAGGGGCGGAGCACGCGGCCGCTCGTGGGGCCGCTGGCGCTCAACAGGCGCTCGAACTGGAGGCCGTCGATGATGTCGGGGTGCGTGCCATAGCCGTACTCGCCGTAGCCGAGGTAGGGGTAGTCCTCGGCAGCCTTGGCCACGCTCCACACCTGGTAGCCCGTGGCCACCACCACGGCGCCCACCTTCTCGGTGACCGTGGTCTCCTCCTGGGTGTAGTCGATGGCGTCGGTGGGGCATACCTTGGCGCAGACCCCGCACTTGCCCTTCTGGAAGTAGAGGCAGTGCTCGCGGTCGATCACCGGCTTGTTCGGCACGGCCTGCGGGCTCGGCGTGTAGATGGCGGTGCGATAGCCCAGCTTCTTCTTGGGATTCTCGGGGTCGGGCACGAGCAGGCCGGCGTTGAACTCGCTGAGGATCTTGCGCGACGGGCACTTCTGCATGCAGGCACCGCAGCCCGTGCACTTCTCGATGTCCACGCTACGGGCCTTCATGCGGATGGTCACTTCGAAATTGCCGATGTAGCCGTCGAGCGCCTCCACCTCGGAATAGGTGTAGAGCTTGATCTTCGGGTGACGCGCCACCTCGACCATGCGCGGCGTGAGGATGCACTGCGAGCAGTCGAGGGTGGGAAAGGTCTCGGAGAGCTGGAGCATGTGGCCGCCGATCGAGGGCTCCCGCTCCACCAGCACCACCTCGTGGCCGGCGTTCGCGATGTCGAGTGCGGCCTGAATGCCGGCGATGCCGCCCCCGATCACCAGCGCCCGCTTGGTGATGGGCACGTGGATCGGCTGGAGCTCCTCGTTGGCCTTGACCTTCTCGACCATCAGGCGGATCAGCTCGATGGCCTTCCGCGTGGCCGCCTCCTTGTCCTCGTGCACCCACGAGCAGTGCTCGCGGATGTTGGCCATCTCGCACAGATACGGGTTCAGACCTGCGTCGGCCGCCGCGTTGCGGAACGTCGGCTCGTGCATCCGGGGCGAGCAGGCGGACACCACCACGCCCGTGAGCTTGTGGTCCGCGATGGCCTTCTTGACCAGATTCTGCCCGGGGTCGGAGCACATGTACTTGTAGTCGGTCGAGTAGGCCACGCCGGGATGCGAGGCGAGGGTCTTGGCCGCGCGCTCGCAGTCGACCACGCTGCCGATGTTCTCGCCGCAGTGGCAGATGAACACACCGATGCGGGACAAGTCTACTTCTCCTCTGGTGCCTCGTCTCCCGGAGTCTCGAGCGGCGGCTCGCCGCGCAGGCGAGCCACGATGTCCGAGGGGTCCACGAAATGCGTTCCGAGGGACAGGTCGTCGGGCGCGATGCCCAGGGCGAGGCCCAGGATCTGTGCCAGGTAGATGATGGGCATATGGAAGTCGTCGCCGAGGCCTGCGTCGGCCGCGGCCTCGCCCTGGCGCATGTCCAGGTTGGCGTGGCACATGGGGCAGGCGACCACCACGGCCTCGGCTCCGGCGAGGCTCGCGGCGCCCAGGATGCGTCCCGTGAGGCGTGCCACCACGTCGGGCTTGCTCATGGTGAAGCCGGCGCCGCAGCATTCGGTCTTGTGCGACCACTCGACGGGCTGGAGGCCCAGGATGCGGCACAGCTCGTCCATGGTCGTCGGCTGCTCGGCATCGTCGAACCCCATGGCATCGGGCGGCCGCGTGTGCAGGCAGCCGTAGTAGCAGGCCACCGGAATGTCGGGCAGCTTCCCCGCCGCGCGCTCGCGCACCAGGTCGCGCTGCTCGTGGAGATACTGGACCAGCGTGAGGGGCCGGGCCGTGCACTTGTAGACCATCTCCGCCGCGTCCTGCGCCTGCTCGAGCAGCTCGGCGTCCTCCTTGACCTCGTTGTTGGCCAGGGCGAGTTCCTTGGCACACAATGGGCAGGGCGCCAGCACGTCCGTCAGGCCGGCCGCTTCGGCGAGGGCGAGGTTGCGGACGTTCAGGGCACGGGTGAGAGCACTGTTCGTCATGTGCCCTGCGGACGCGCCGCAGCAATTCCAGTCGGGGATTTCCTGGAACTCGATGCCGAGCTCGGCAAGCACCGCTTCGGTGGAGATGCCGTACTCGAGCGAGGTGGCATGGGCCTTCAGTGCGCACCCAGGGTAGTAGCCGAGAGTCATATCAGTCGGACTTCCTGTCGGTGGTTCGCTGGAGTCGCGTCTTCTCGTAGATGCGGCGTATGGCGGCGACGTTCTGGACACGGTGGGGCAAGAGGCCTGGCTTGCCGCGGCGCATCATCTTCATGCCCGTCAACACATCCTGGGGGCCGCGGTGGACGGGTCGCTTCATCTTGTAGGCGGCCACCAGCCCCATCTCGTAGACTCGCCCGAACATCCGCACACTCGACAGGAACGACTGGTGGAAGTCGTAGATGTCGATCTCGTCGGCGTTCACGCAGCCCTCTTCCTGGGCCATCTCGCGCAGGACCGTCATGAGGCGGGCCGGATCCACATCCTTCGGGCAGCGCGTGCTGCACGCCTCGCAGGCCACACACACCCACTGCGAGCGCGAGCGCAGCGCCTCGTCCTTGCGGCCGAGCTGCACCAGGCGCACCATGGCGTGCACGGGGTGGAACATCTCGTAGGCCACGGGGCAGCCGGCCGAGCACTTCCCACACTGGTAGCAGGCGGACATCTGGCGGCCTACGCGGCGGTCGACCTCACGCTTCCATTCTGAGCCCACCTGGGCGTTCGTCAACTGTAGTCGCATGACACTCCTCTGCGCCTCACAGGGATTGCCGAGGCGCCTCCCTCCACTCCCCATTCTAGGAGATCTGCTGGGGGGATGTCAATCCGCATTTGCCCGGCGGCCGAGCCCGCCCGGGGGCCCGACCGCGCCCTCACCCGTCGTCGCGCCGCTGCTGGGGGAGCTGCCCCTCGTCGGCAAAGCTGTAGTGGCGCGTCTCCCCGACCACCACGTGGTCGAGCAGCGGGATCCCCAGCACCTGCCCCGAGGCGTGGAGCTTGCGCGTGATCTCCACATCCCGTGGGCTCGGAGCCGGGTCGCCCGTCGGGTGGTTGTGCACACACAGCACCGCAGCCGCACTCTCGCGCACCGCGTCCTTGAACACCTCGCGCGGGTGCGCCAGACTCGCCGTCAGGCTCCCCACGCTCACCTCCACCTCGCGGAACACACGGTGCTTGGCGTCCAGGAGAAGCACGAGGAACGTCTCGCGCTTGCGGTCGCGCAGGCGCGGGGAGTACATGCGGAACACCGTGAGGCTGTCGGTGATCTGGCGGCCGGGCTCGGCGGCGGCCTGCTCGGCGAGGCGCCGCCCGATCTCCAGGGCGGCCTTCACCTGTGCCCCCTTGGCCGGGCCGATGCCCTTGATGCTCGACAGCTCGGCCACGCTCTTGTGCACCAGGCTCCGGAAGCTGCCGAACCGCCCCAGCAGGCTCTGCGCCATGCCCACCGCCGTGTGCTCCTCGGTGCCCGAACGCAGGACAATCGCCAGAAGCTCCGCGTCCGAGAGCGCATGCGCCCCCTCGGCGATCAGACGCTCGCGCGGCCGCTGGTCCGGCGGCAGCTCCTTGATGCTCGGCGTCCGCTGGTAGTGCTTGCACTGCGGCGCCAGCGGGCAGTCCGCACAGTCCGGGTGCTCCGCACACACCACGCGTCGCACCCCCGTGGCCGGGGCGCAGTAGAGCCGCAGCACCCGCCGCACGGTGCCCGCGCGCTCGCCTGCCGCACTCGCGATCTGGCGCACCACGTTGTAGAGATTGGCCGCCGATCGCCTGCGCGGCAGAAGACCCAGGCGCACGAGCAGGCGGCGCAGCGCCGGATCGTCGCCGAACGCACCCACGTCCGGGTAATCCGGCTCCGCCTCCGCACACGCCGCAACCACGTTCTCGAGCGGCTCGTCGGCCAGGTCGCGCAGCTTCTCTTCCACGGTGCGGTAGGTCCGGCGGAGCTGCCCGTCCACGTCGTTCTCCTCCGAGGGGGACTCCCGCCAATCATACCCAAAACCCCTTCGGCGTCAAGGCGAGCAGAGCTTGAGTCCACGCCTTGACGGCCCCGCCCATTGCCGCTAGAATCTGAGGACAGCTGTCCTGTCGCGTCCCCGGTAGAGCAGGGCGGCACACCCGCGCTGCTTCGGAGGGCACTCGGAATGAGAGCGATCGTGTACCGCGGCGTCGGCCGCTTCAGTCTCGAAGATGTGGCCGACCCGCAGCTCGAGCCGGGTGGCTTGCTCGCACGCGTCGACTTCTGCGGGATCTGCGGCACCGACTACAAGCTCTTCCACCACGAAAACCCCCGGTTCCCACCGGGCTCCATCCTCGGCCACGAATTCGTCGCCACCGTCACCGAAGTCTCCGACGAAGCCCGCGGCTTCGAGCCCGGCGACCGCATCACCATGGCCACCACCGTCCCGTGCGGACGCTGCCACCTGTGCAACCAGTACCTCATGAACCTCTGCCCCGACGCACAGTGCGTCGGCGCCGCCTACCAGGGCGCCTTCGCCGAAACCATTCCCATCGCCGCCCACGCCATCCGGATGGGCAACGTCCTCAAGCTGCCCGAGGGAGTCTCCAGCCGCGCCGGAGCCCTCACCGAGCCCTTGAGCTGCGTCGTCAACGCACAGGGCGTCGCCCGCGTCGGAGTTGGCGCCAGCGTCGTCGTCGTCGGCGCGGGGCCGCTCGGATGCATGCACGTCGACGTGGCCCGCGCCCGCGGCGCCTGCCAGGTCATCGTCGTCCAGCGCTCGAAACCCCGGTGCGAGCTCGCACAGCGCTTCGACGTCGACGCCGTCATCTGCTCCGACCATGAGGGCGTGGTCGAGCGGGTCCGCGAGCTCACCGACGGGCGGGGAGCCGACCGCGTCATCGTGGCCGCCCCCGACCGTGCCGCCCAGGAGCAGTCCATCCTCCTGGCCGCAAAGGGCGGCATCGTGAGCCTGTTTGCCAGCCTGCCCAAGGGCGATTCCGACATCACGCTCGACAGCCGCGTCGTCCACTACGGCCAGCTCGCCGTCGTCGGCTGCTCCGATTCCACCGCCTCACAGGCCGAGGAAGCCCTCCGCCTCCTCGAAACCGGCGACGTCCATGCCGACAGGCTCATCACCCACGAAGTCACCCTCGAAACCATCCTCGACGGCATCGAGACGATGCGCCAGAAGACCGGCCTGAAAGTCATGGTCCGCGTGGCCGAGGCGTGAGCCCGAATCTCCACAGCCAGGATCCCAACGACCCTCCACGCCCATGCTGTCCCGTCCAGCCCATTCGGTGCCAGATCTCCAATAGTCAACAGTGGCTTCCCATGGACACCGGAACGTCCGGCGTTGTGCCGGCGGACGCCGAGAGCAGCACGTGGCCTGGGGTCGCCGACGCCCACGAAGTTGGTGGGGACGGCACTGGCATAGGCCTCGGGGATCACGAATTCAAGCCGGATCCGGGTACAGCCCCGTGTGCCTGAGCGTGTGCGCGGAACAGCGGCTGTTCGGGGTGGGCCGCTTTGCTCCTCGTCTTCTTCGCGCCTGGTATGTTGCTTCGTGTGAGATCCAGGGGAATCCAGCCCCAGAGCACCAGAAGGCGCCTGGAGGGGATGACCTCCCCGCACGCCAAGGACGCCACCAGGGCTCGGAGCAGACTGAACGGCGCCGCTCGCATCATGGCAACGGGCGCTGCGCGGTGAGCATGCTCCATGGCCGGCGATTCGAGATTGAGGTCGATTGGGGGGCCTGAGATCATCGACGCTCCGGCCCGATTCGCGTTCATTCGGGGAATTCGCGGCTGATCCGAGCGGATTCGAGATCGAGGACGAGATCGAGATCGATGGCGGAAAACCTCTGCTGCCTCTGCGTGAGGCCCAGATGTAAGGGTGTAGGGTGTAGCATGGTGTATGGTTTCCGGCTATCTAAATCCCAATGGGACACCTGCCGCCGGAAAACCGGCCTCAAACAGTGCGTAAGTATATAGCTGAACAGCACGTGCAGAGACTGGTCCAATGCAAGTTGCTTTGACATTGTTAAAG
>Ga0272441_10002112_pt1 | contig 41084 bp, 40 predicted proteins | sample SSMProp6N_FD_193582 | JGI IMG/M metagenome (GOLD analysis project Ga0272441, IMG submission 193582) | Marine sediment archaeal communities from Little Sippewissett salt marsh, Falmouth, MA, United States - SSM-Prop-6N | ecosystem: Environmental > Aquatic > Marine > Wetlands > Sediment ...
ACGTCTCATAGTCTTACGAACGGAACCGATCCGGTAATATTTTCATTTTCGGGGGATACAATCATATTTTAGGCACGGCATACTGAATGAGGTTGCTGATGATCGGCTGGTTGTAAAGCCCTATCATGATTATAATCGCCGCGACAACCAGTGTCGGCATCAACATGCTCAGGGGTGCTTCTTCAACCGCCATCATTTCCTCATGTCCGTGATCATGCGTTCCGTGGGTCGTATGAAACTCGTATCCTATCTCAAAAATTCTGAAAAAGAGAACAATATTGATCAAACTCGAAAACAGTAATGCAACGACAAACATCCATTGTCCGGCAAGTACCGCACCTTGTAACAGATACCATTTACTGAAAAATCCGCACGTCGGTGGCACTCCGATAATCGATAATGCCACCGTGACAAACGCGGCCATGGTCAATGGCATTTTCTTGAACATTCCTTTAAAATCATCCAGATTGTGATGCCGCATCTTGTAGGTAATAATGCCGGCAACGGTGAATAACCCCAGTGTCATGACAACGTCATTCAATATATGTAGGACTGTCCCTTTAATCGCAACCGCGTTTGCAACTCCCACACCACCAACCATGTACCCCACTTCCGCGACAATAATGTAGCAGAGCATTCGTTTGAAATCTGTTTGGGCCAATGCCATGATTGCGCCCCCAAAGATGGCAATAATGCCCGCCCATAATAATATCTTTGTAATCGGCATGAATTCTATAGAAAAATACGGCTGGAAAACGGTAAACATGATCCGCAGCATGACGTAGATTGCTACTTTTGTCATAAGGGGTGCAATAAGCGCACTCGCCGTCGTGGGTGCCTTGGTATAGGCGTCAGGCAGCCAGACATGCAGTGGAAATAAGGCCATTTTTAACGCGATTCCAACCATGAAGAAGGCAAAGGCAACAAGTACCACTTTCGATGCATACAAATCAGGCAGGATTTTAGCGAGATCCGCCATATTCAGCGAACCGGTCACGATGTAGAGGTACCCCACTGCGAGGAGGTAAAAACATGCCCCCACCGTGCCCAACACGATATACCTGAAACTAGCCAACGGTGCCCCTTCTTCGCCGATAGCGATCAATGCATATCCAGCGAGGGATGCGATTTCGAGAAATACATACAGGTTAAAGACATCGCCCGTAATAACGATGCCGAGGAATCCGGTGACCTGCAGCAGAAAAACCGTATAGAAATACACAACTTTGTCGGGCAGTTCCTGCTCTATGCTTTTTTTTGAGTAGACCGCCACAAGAAAAGCCGTTGCCGACACTAAGACCACCATCATTGCATTGAGATGATCGATGACATACTCGATTCCCCAGGGAGGGGGCCAATTGCCCAGATAATAATGAATTACCCCGTTATGAATAACTGTATTGAGGGTAATGAATGCACATCCGGCGGACACGGCAAGCGTCAGGATCACCCACGGGTAGCACAATTCCTTTCGTATCCATCCAATGAGAGGGGTCATGAGCGCACACATCAACGGTACGACAACAATCAGAATCGGAGCTTGTTCCATCATTTCATTGCCTTTATAATTTCATCTTCATTAAGGGTATGATATTTCCGATAGATCATGATCACAATCGCCAACGCAACACCCAGCGTCGCCACCATGACAACAATGGCCGTCAGCATCAACACATGGGGTAAAGGATTAATGTAGTTCGCAACCTCAATTGCCTGTTGGGCCACCGCATGTCCTTGTCCGTGGCCATGGGTACTGTGAATATCCAGGAGGATTGGCAGTGTGGCGCCTCCCTTTTTAAATGCCGTCGATACGAAAAACAGGATGATGGCCGTTTGGAATATATTCATCCCGATGATTTTTTTAACCAGGTTTTTCTTGGCTATCATTGCGTAAAAGCCGATCATCATTAATACGATATAAATCCAGAAATTATATTTACTGATAATGAAGTCCATCATACGCTGTCCTCATTTCATGGTATCATTTAACGGTACATCCGTTTCTTCCGTCTCCTCAGCAGCAGAATGCAGGATGCTCCCGCTGTGAAAATAACCGTCGTTTCGCCGAGTGTATCATAGCCTCGATAATCTGCCAGGACGGACGTGACCATGTTGGGAGTGGCCGTGTCGTGTTCCGTCTGAGTGATATACCGAGGTGACACATGGAGGCTGGGCGGAGAGTCGGGAGCTCCCCAGTCCGGCATATCCACTGTTCCGTAAATCAGGAGCGCCCCTGTCAACACGGTAGCTATAAAGCTTATGACTTTCAATCTTTTGACCTCCTGGTAGTCTTCATGACTGCAGCAATGAAAAGGATTGTTCCGATGCCGGCACTCACCGATGCCTCGGTAAAGGCAACGTCAACGGCACCCATCTGCGCCCACATGAGGCACATGAAGAAGCTGTAGGCACCAAGGATCATGCACGCACTTAAGAGATCTTTGACGGTGATTGCCGCTATTGCACAGATGATAACGAACACCTGTAGAATGATGTCGAATGACAGCATCATTTTTGTGCTTCCTTTCTTCTCCAGTATTGAAGCCCCGACTTAATCCCGGCCCGCGAGATTGCATGGGTTGCCGTCGGTTGCGCCAGAAACATGAACACGGCGATGCAAACGATTTTCACACCAGTCAGTGTAAAGCCTTCGTAACATGCAAGCCCGACGAGTGACAGGGTGACTGCCAATGTGTCACCTTTCCCGGTGGCATGGAGGCGTGTAAAAAAGTCCGGGAACCGCAGCAGCCCGATCGTTGCCGTGGCAAAGAAAAACAACCCACCCACAATAAATCCGACCGATAAAACAGTCATCACATTCATGATCCCTATTTTTCCATTTCCAGATATTTTGCGGCCGCAATGCAACCGATGAAATTCAGCAACGCATATACCATGCTGATGTCGATAAACATTTCAACCCTATTATACAAGAACCCCATAATTAAGAGGATAATCAACGTTTTCGTGCCGATCGCAGATATTGCGGCAACTCTGTTAAACACCCCTGGCCCGAATACGACGCGGTACAGTACGAGAAGTACCAGGAAACATAATATCAGGCCTATCCCCAGAAGAAATGTTGTCATATATAACCTCGAGTTTCGCGCATTGATCTTTCAGCATTCAGCAACATCTCTTCCAAGCCTGAGTGCTGAGAGCTGAAGGCTGAACGCGTATTTATTCTTCCTCCTCATCCTCGGCCAACACCCCCCCCGTGGAGATGTCCAGGAAGATCGAATACATGACTGCCATGACAGCAAATCCAACACCAATTTCGACGGCTAATATTCCCAGTGAGCGGGCCTGGGCCGGATCTACGTGCAACAGGACTGCGAGTTTGCTGTAATCGAGAAAATTACCGAGGAAAAACAAACACAACAGGCCGACACCGGCATAGATCAAAACACCAGCGCTAGCGAACAGTTTCATGCTGTTTTCGGGTATCTTAAGTCTCGTCTCATCGTAACCGCGGGTCAGCAGCAACAGAACGAGGCTCGCACCCAATATGACCCCCCCCTGGAATCCTCCTCCGGGACTGTAATGCCCGTGCATTATGACATATAATGCATAGAGTTGAATAAAGGGTATGAGAATTCTTGAAATGGTATTGACTATTATGTCATCCTTCCGAAAAACCATATACCTACTCCGTTCTCCGCGTCGAACGCGAATCCATCAGGTCCTGGGCTACGCCACTTTTTTCATCTCACCGAATATCCGGGCTACATCAAGAACATCCTGAATGTAGATATGATCTGCTTCCATGAAAATATGAGCGACTCGATCTTCCATTTCTCCGGTATTCAGGTCATCGGCAACCTTTTTTGACAGCGCGTGAACCACGAACTCACCATCCTGAATATCCATGGTGATGGTCCCCGGTGTAAGGGTTATCGAGTTGGCCAAGGTCACCCATGAGATATCACTTTCCAACTTTGTTTTAAATGTAATTATCTGCGGATTGATGGGCATTCGCGGAGATAATGCCAGGTAGGCAACATGCATATTGGCGGTGACTATCTGATAGATAAGCCACGGCATATATGTCACAAACCGTTGTACGATCACACGGATATCTCCCACCCTGACATTGGCAAAAAGGAGATCGTGGCTCAGATAGGCTATGATAAATGTACAGATCACACCAAGAGAAAGGTGAAAAGCATCAAACTTTCCCGAGAGAATCACCCAAAACGCAAAGAGCAGTATAAATGTCGCCAGAAAATTCTGTAGGCCCGATTTTGCATCCTGAGCACCGCGAAAGAGCGAAGCAACTTTCCGCGCCTCCACATACCTCGTTTCAGATGTGAGTTTAACCGCCGTATTCAGTAGTTCGACAGCCTGAACACGCGCATTTTCCAGAAGCCGAAACGATTCATCGGCTGCCTGAATCAATAGGGTAACTTCCATCCCTAAGATCCCCTCCTTTTTGTCGATGACTATCAACTAGATTTTACGGCACCACCAATACAGGGACCACCGCCTCACTCACAACCCCCAGAATAGAACTTTGTGTGAACAGTTCTTTCCACATTGTTTTTTTCGTACTTGCCCCGAGAGTGATCAGTGTTCCCTTGTAATCCTGTGATGCTCTGACAATTTCCTCCCATGTTTTTCCGGCGTATATATGTGATTCGGCATCAATCCCCTCATCAAGACAGACTTTGCGGGTCTCTACCAGCCGGTCTTTAAGTTGCCGGATATCCCTCACTGTCAATTTTTCATGAATGACATGCACAACTTCCAGAGTACTCATGGAGTCCTTGAATCCGAGGAGGTATTTCAACGCCTTCTCGGATGGACCGGACCAGTCCGTCGCAAAAATTATATGATCGAACAGTCCTTTTTCCCCCTGGCCCTCTTTCTCACTCACGATCAGAAGCGGTAACGGCGATGTGTCAATCAATTTTTTCAGTATCGACTTGAGATAAGAACGCTCCTCGCCCTTATCCAATCCCACCACAATGAGAGAAATCCCTTCTTCCTCTGCAACGCGCAGGATGATGTCGGGCACAAGATCATCGACAACAACTACCCTGTTCTTCACGGGAAATCCGGGCACCCCCTCGGCATGTTGATCGGAAGAAGCCGTACCCAGAAATACCACTTCCTGAACACCTGCGTGCTGAAAGGGAATGAGTCTCTCACACACAGTCGAAGATAACTCACACACCTTCGTGTCAGCAACGTAAAGTAATTTACTTACTCGCATTGCGCAATCAGCTCCATCGTATTTAACTGTCGACGACCTCTCTATTCGCGGGAATTAATAAGGTTGGGAATGCCGAACGCTCTGCCAGCTTTTTCGCCACACTTCCTAAAAATATTTCCTTCAGAGGTTTACTTCCCGTAGTCCCGCCTACAATCATTGTCGCTTCACGTTCCTGGGCTGCTTTCTCAATCTGCTCACACGTATTACCGATATATAGATGTGAATCAGCTTCAATACCTACGGCGCGAAAAGCATCGCACACCTTTTCGAGCTTCTGCTTGTTTTCTTTCCGAATGGCCTGGATTTCCATCGCAGAATCACTTTTGAAGGTTTTTTCACTGGCCACATGAATCACCACGACTTTGCTGATTACATCACTGAAAGTCAGCAGATACTCAACTGCATTGTCGCTGGCGGCGGACCAGTCAAGTGCCAGAAGCGGCCTTTCGAACGGCTTTTCATTGATTTTGCCCGAGGGCAGCATATATTTGTGAACCAACACGGGGGTCGAGGTTCTTCGAAGAAGTTCAAGTGTTTCCGACCCTGCATACAGCTCTTCAAGTTTAGGCCTTCGATGGCGACCGGTAACGATTAAATCGACGTCCTCCTCCTCCGCCGTCGAGATGATTTTGGCCAGAATATCACCCACAATAATGTATGCTCCTACCTCCATACCCTGCTCGAAAAGTTCCTCAGCCCAGTCAATGAACCGGACGTTTGCCATCTCGCGCAACCGTACTTCTTCATCCTTGAGATATCCCTTTCCCCGGCGCATGGCAACCTTGTCTCGCTCGATCACATGGAGAAAGACCACATGATTAAACCCGGCTTTCCTCAAATCCATGAGCGACTGCAAAGCATCGAACCACAGTTCGTCGAACTGCGTAACAAAAAGCATCTTTTTCATTTTTCCATCTCTACCCATGATTAAAGTACTTCCATCCCATCTTGCGTTTTAGCCGCAACCGTTTTTCGGCAACTAGCTCACTAACTTTTTAATGACCTCTGCCAGCTCTTCCGGCTCCACCGGTTTTTCAATATAGGCCTCGGGTTCGGGCACCGGGTCGTCGCCGAATTCCGTTAACGCTTCCTGAGAACGCAGAAACGTCCTTTTGGCAATACCGGAAAGCACGACCACGGGGATATCCTTCAAATCCTCGTCAAATTTCATTTCCCGGTACATCCTGATCCCACTCTGTTTTGGCATCAGCACGTCGAGAATAACAAGGGCCGGCTTTTCTTCCCGCACCATGGCCAGACCTGCTTCACCATTTCGCGCCACCAATGGCATATAGCCATTTTCCTCCAGAACCGTTTTGACGAACGCAATGATATCAGGATCATCATCGACGGTCAGAATCTTCTTCGCCATAATCGACTCCCTTCGATATTTAAATATCAAAATGAATTTGTTTGCTTTTCGGATTAATGTGATTCACTATCCGCTTCTTTCCTGAACGGAAGTGTCATAATGAAGGTTGACCCTTTCCCCATTTCGGAGGTAACCTCAATGTTACCGCCATGCTCATGAACGAGCTTCTGCGTGACCAGCAACCCCAGACCCGTACCTTTTCCTCCTTTGGTGCTGAAGAACGCAGTAAAAAGTTTTTCCCTCACCTCGTCATTCATACCAGCGCCGTTGTCGGTCACTTCAAATCGAACGGCGTCACCAATCAGTTCGGTCTTGACTGAAACCTGCCATTGTTTATGCAACTCCAGATCAAAGAGACAGGCATCAAGCGCATTTGATACAAGATTTAAAAGACATCGGTGGACTGCATCGGGATCCATACAGACCCTACCGATGGACGGATCAAAATGTCTCAAAAGAACAATTTGATTCTGCGTTGCCTTTGATTCCACAAGTTCGCAGACATCTTCTGCAATATCATTGGGGCAACAGCTCTTATAATCGGGCTCTCGTTCTTTTGAGTACGTAAGCAAGTCCATCACAAGATAGGATACTCGCCCAATATTCCTTTGTACCATGCTCCAGCCCGTTCTTAGCTTATCTGTATCATTTTTGTCAAGGCCAATATTCACAATATATGTTCCACCTTTGAGTCCCATGAGAATATTTTTGATGTAATGGGCCAGCCGTGCCGTGGTCTGACCGATTGCGGCAAGTCGCTCGGAATTAACAAGTTCCTGTTGGAGCCGTTTGATTTCTCTCAGATCCTGAAAAAAGCCGACACTCCCGATCACGGTATCCTGTTCGAAAAGAAGTGCACCTGAAAATCGTGTCGGCACCCGTACCCCGTCTTTGCTGATTATATCTACTTCCTGCCAACCCCAGCCCCTTTTATCACGCTTTCGCCGAAATCCCTGCCTGAACTCCTCAGTAACTTCATTGGGATAAAGATTCTCTATATTCATCTTTCTGACAACTTCGAAACGTGAATATCCGAATATCGCTTCAGCACCCGGGTTGTAAGTGATAATAGCCCCGCTCTCATCTGTCGCCACAATGCCGTCATTCGAACTTGTGATCAGTTTATCCTGGAAGTCGGATTTTCTCCGTACCTCTTCTGTTGCAATCCGGCACATATGTTCAAGATCAGTCGTATATGCCTTGAGCTGATTGCGCATGGTAATTCTTTCCTTCGCCCGTGCAAGCGCAATTGTCAGGGCCGCATCTTTTACCGGTTTGTTGATAAAATCGGATGCCCCCAGACGCAGGGCTTCGATTGCGGAATCCATATCGCCGTGCCCCGTAATGACAATCACTTCCGTATCGGGATTCACTTCTTTTATTCTCTTGAGAAGCTCGAGGCCGTCCATTCCTGGCATTTTTAGATCTGTCAGCACCAGGGAAGGGGTTTCCTTTTCAAACAGCTGCAGTCCTTCCTGTCCACTGAATGCCGGTAGCACAGTGTACCCATCACTTTTGAGCGATATTGAGAGCACGCGAATGATCGCTTCCTCGTCATCTACAAGTAAAAGCCTATTGTCCGTCATTATCATCACCTGCTGACTGCGCAATCGGGAACCTGATAGTGAAGGTGGTCCCTTTGCCATACTCACTTTCTACGTCTATTGTTCCATTATAATCCTGTATAATGCCATAGCTTATGCTCATGCCCAACCCGGTGCCTTTACCGACTTCCTTGGTCGTAAAGAATGGCTCGAACACCTTATCCTGTATCTCCGCGGGCATGCCTATTCCGTTATCACACACTGTGACAACAACATCCCCTTTCTCCTGAAAAGAATTTACTTTCAAGATCTTATTCCATTCACGGTCTGCCCAGTGTTCTTCCTTTTCATCCAAGGCATCCATCGCGTTTGTAACCAGATTAATGAATACCTGCTCGAGCCTGTTGTGATCGGCAATAATGAACGCCAGATCCGGATCGAGATCCGTTATGATATCAATCCGATGCACGCGCAGCTGCTGTCCCAGAATTTTAAATACATCGGTAATCGGCACGTTTACATTCAACAGGTCCCGCTTGACGTCGGACTGCCGCGAAAAATCCCTCATGTGCTCGATCGTCTGAGCAGCTCTGTCGACATTCCGGCCAATCTCCTCAGCCATCATAAAGAGATCGTCTTTTTCGATCTCCTCCCCTTTAACGATTTTTTTCTTGAAGAAATCCGAACATACCTGAATCACGTTGAGGGGCTGATTTATTTCGTGAGCAATGCCGGATGCCATCTGACCAAGCGTCGCCATCTTGCTGGCTTGAATCAGTTGCGACTCTTTTTCCACGTTCTCGGTAATATCCGGTGTCGTTGCAATCAGGGAATCCTTGCCCATAAAACGGACCAACCGCAAGTGAACGTTGACATAAAAAGGATGTCCGTCGCTTCTCTTATGTATTCTCTTCGGGAAAAATCGCGATTCGTGCAATACCAGACCTTTTATGTCGTCAATCAGTCTGTTGTCCGGCTGATACGACAGATCGGTAAACGACATTACCAGAAATTCATCTCTCGTGTATCCATAACATTCCTCTGCCGTTGCATTCACATCCATAATCTTTAAGGTGTGGCGATCTGCAATGATAATCGGGGTAGGATCCGCATCGAACATGGTACGATACTTTTCTTCCGATCGCATGATCTCCCGGTATGACTCTTCAAGCTTGGCCGTTTTTTCCTTTACCTTCACTTCCAGGCTTTGACCGTACATCTTTATCTCGCGATGGAGCCGGGCATTCTCTATGGCCACGGCAATGCGATTACTGATAATGGCGAGTAGATTCTTATCAACAGCTGAACAACTATCCCATTCATGACTGGAGATTCGTATGACACCGAACACACCCTCTTTAGATGTCAGCGGAATATATGCTGCGCACTTCACTCCTTCTTTCAAAGCGAATTCCGCATGTGGAGTCGTTTCCGGCGAAATATTTTCGTAAATGACAGGTTCACCCGATTCAGCCACTTGGTCGATAACGAAGTCAGGTCCGACACCATTACCCTTTTTTAAATAGTCCTCTGAATATCCCAGGGAATAGGCAATACGAAAGTCTGAATCATCTTCTCTCAGGTAAATCCCGACACTGTCAACACTCAGGTTGTTGATGATACCGGTAACGGCGTTATGGAGGCTTTCGTCCAGATCCAGAGATTCACTGAGTGCACTGGTGATTTTCCACAGGCTTGATAATTGACTGATGTGCTTTTCGCGTTCAGCTTTCAAGAGATTTGAATCGGTCGTATCCCAAAGCGTTTCGATCGCTCCGATGATCTCCCCCTCCGAATCTTTGATCGGTGCGGCGGTAAAATAAAGCCACTTTCCACCCGGGCCTATATGCGGGTAATAGAGTTCCGCCTCATAGGCCCCTTCGATAAAGGGTGACGATCCTCCCTTATCACCATAATATTTTTTTAAATTCTCGGCAGGAATCCGATCGACAATCAGATCGGCCATGATAGGCTTTTCATCTCTGTAAAACGCTTTCCAGTGCATCCTTGTACCGATTATATCCGTGGCCGCATGCCCTGTAAGTCGCTCGAGAGCCTTGTTCCAGTGGGTGACATAGTGGTTTTTATCGATTACGAATGTCGGTATTGTACTCCCTTGAATAATTTCATGGAGGGTTCGTTCACGTTTCTTGAGTTCCCTCTCGGCCTGCTTCCGCTCCGTAATATCTTCGTACGTGGCAACAACGGTTTTTTCCTTTAAACTGTCCCCGACCCTCGCCGTCCTGACCATACAGGTAATCTCTCGCCCGTCTTTTCGCCTGCACTGCAGTTCAGCACTGTATGATCGATGATGTGTCAGCGCCTGGTAGAATACACGGCCGACTTCGGCATAGTCACCATAGGATTTGTATATGCACCGCGTGCTCTGACCGATCAGGTCCTCGGGTTCCCATCCGAATATGGATTTAACGGCTTCATTGGCAAAGATAATACGTCTTTCACGCAACACGAGTACCGCGATACTGATGGATTCGAGGATCGATGCTTCGAGTGCTTCCAGTTCTTTCAGTTTATCGGCCGCGTCTTTATGCTCGGTGGTATCCCAGAGGGTCTCGATGGAACCGACGATTTCGCCATCGGGTCCCACAATAGGTGCTGCCGTAAAGGAGAGCCATTTACCCTTCTTACCCATATTAGGGAAAAAATCTTCCGTCTGATATGCCCCCCTGATCATACTTGAAGGCTTGGACCTGCCGTCAAAAAAACGGTTAATACTTTCTTCATCGACACCGTCAATAATCAGATCCGCCATGCATTCCTTTTTTCGGGGATAGAACGCCTTCCAGTGGTTTTTTGTACCGATCATTTCGTGGGCCGCATACCCTGTAATCTTTTCCAGCGCCCGGTTCCAGTGCGTGACGACGTGGTTGTTGTCGAGTACAAAGGTAGGGATGGTATTACCCTCAATGATCTGCGAGATTGCTTTATCACGCCATAAAAGATCCTTTTCAACAGCCTGCAGGTGGCTGGTCCGCTCGCTCACAATGTCGGACAGACGCGTGGAAAACTCGTCGAATTCTTTTTTTATATCCTCCGACACCGCGTCATCCAAGCTGTATCTATCTTTTATTTTTCGATGCAGGCTCGCGCCGATTTCCCTTTTTTTCTTCTCTATTTGGAGAAAATCCCACACCGACATCGCTTCAAAATGATCAACCAAGCGGATGCGATCGGGTATTTCCTGCTGTAATGAGGCGATGAGATCATTATCGCAGGTTAACTCGATGATTATGTCGAGATCGGACAGTCGAAATAATTCTCTGTAATTGCAAGTGGTAAAGATTCCTTTTTCACGCGCGTATACCATGCCCTCGGCACTTTCATCCGTATCGGCAACACCACGTATTCCAGAATTGTATCCTTCAAACGACGGGTCCAGCAGAATTTCAAGAATGGCTTTGCAAACCCGTCCGCCACCGATAATGGCTACCTTCTTCTTTGAAAAAATATTTCTCACGTTTCCCTCTGGTTCCCTATCTATAGAAACGATCTCGTGACGTATACAACTATTGCGCGCGTATTGAGCATCTCACCCCTCTATTCTCGATTGACACACATAGACTCAATACCATAAAGGCACAAAGTTATAATTACCGTTTCCTTTGTGCCTCTGTGTATATCTTCAGTATCACGTGATTATGTTGCAGATATGTCGAACCATGTCCTTGTTTTTACTTTCAGGTTATCCGAACGCCCGGGTTTCCACTGCACACTAACTAATCCCCAATGCCAGTCTTGCGGCCATCTTCGACAGCGCCAGAAAAAAACTCGGGTACACAAACAGTACAAATGACACAAAAGCGGTAAATACGGGTGGTGCAACGGCAAAGAAGGGTGCCTCCTTTATGATCGTCGTTCCATTAAAGTTGTTTCCCGTTGAGAAAAAGGCATTATAGGCAATGGGTAGAAAATACGCTGCATTCAAAAGAGAACTGGTGAGCAGCACCACCAGTATCGGAAGCTGACCGGCATCGATAGTCCCCAGTGCAAGATACCACTTGCTGATGAACCCGCCGAAAGGCGGTATGCCAATGACGCTTAACGATCCGAAGAAAAATGCCGCCATTGTGATGGGCATCATTTTTCCTATCCCCTTCATCTCGCTGATTTTTTTAATGCCTGTGTTGACCAGTATGGCACCGGCACAGAAAAAGAGCGTAATCTTGCCGAAGGCGTGCATGGCAATATGAATTATACCGCCGGACATGCCGATGGCACTCAGAAGTCCCCCGCCCATGACAATATACGACAACTGACTGACCGTAGAATAGGCCAGTCGTGCCTTGAGATCGTCCTGCCGTAATGCAAACAGGGATCCTACAAGGACAGTAATTGATATGAAATATAAAAGAAAAACATCCAGAGAAAGCGTGTGCATTAAGTTTAGACCGAATACATGAAAACAAATTCTCAACACCGAAAATACACCTACCTTCACCACGGCGACGGCATGCAACAGCGCACTGACTGGCGTTGGTGCAACCATGGCGGAGGGCAACCAGGAATGAATCGGCATAATCGCTGCTTTACCGATTCCGAAAATGTAAAGCAGAAATATGAAAATCAGCATACCGTCGGGAGCCTTGCCGGTCAAAATGCCTTGATCGGCAAAATTTAACGTTCCGGTGTACACATACGTCAACACAACAGCCGGGAGGAAGAATCCAATGGATGTCCCCATAAGATATGTCAGGTATTTTCGTCCCGCATATTTCGCGTCTTTATCCTGATGATGGGTGACCAGGGAATATGTGGAAAGTGACAGCATTTCGTAAAACAGATAAAGTGTGAGGAGGTTGGCGGCAAACGCCACACCGACGGCCGATGAAAGTGCAAGGGCAAAAAAAGCGAAAAATCTGGTCTGTGAATGCTCTTGGAGGGGACGCATATATCCGATGGAGTAGAAGGTTGTTACAATCCACAAAAATGATGCAACAAGCGCAAACAGCATGCCGAACGCGTCGACCCTGAATGCAATCCCCACACCCGGAAGAACTTCTACCAGATTACAGCAGATGATTTTACCGCCGAGAACAACCGGCAGCATCGAAATGATTATACCAAACTTTATAAACGCGATAAAAAAAGTACAGGATTCCCTCGCATTAGGATTCTTCCCGAAAGAGATGATCAATAGTGATCCAAAAAGCGAAACAAGTACAGCCAGCAGTGGCTTGACAGAAACAATCGCCTCCATGAATGCTCCTCTCCTTTTTATTTAGAATTTCAGAGTCGCTGTACAGCATAAAAAGCCCCCTGGCGACACAAAGACTACTATTTCATGCTATTCCTTATATCGCCGAAATGATCATATCTGATACAGTCTCTCCCATTCTTCACACATGTATCATACAGGATGTCCTTTGCAAAGAGCACATCAGCGACCTGCGCCGGGCATATATCAGAATACCCGTTACCAATATATATGATGTTTTCATAAGTCAAGCGATAATGTTCTATGATTTTACTTTTGCAAGTCCCGCACTTTTCACAGAGATCATTACTTTGTGGAAATTCAATGCAAATTTTATTGTCGGAAAACCTGACCCTATTTGCAAAATACGTGATATCGCCTATGCCGTTTTTGCGCAATATTGCATCGATATAAAAATCAAGGCCGTCGGAAACAATTGTCAGGTCCAGATGATTGTGGGTACAGAATCGATAAAATTCCTTGAAATGCGGGTCTATGCGACCGTACCGGAGGGCATACGCAACCATTTCGTCTCGTGATGCGTTGATCAGCGCTGCGATCTGCGTATACGCGTCTTTGGAACCGATTTTTCCTTCACAGTACGCGCGATCGATCTCCTCCCACTCGCCGGATGCAAACTTCTTGATAATTTCGAATCCGACGTCCGCCGTACTTATCGTGCCATCAAAATCACTCACAATTAAGGTTTTTGTCGCAAGGTAGATGTCTCGTAAGCTCTGCACCGTTTCAATCTGCCTCAGGGTTTTACCTTTTTCGATTTTTTAAAGTAGTCAACCAGCAAAAACAACCCCAGGAGGATAAGAAGCGCGGGAAGCACATATTGAGCCCAGGACTCTATCGAAGGATAAAATTTTTCCATGGCAATAAACACGATACCCACAATACCGATAAACCATCCTCCGATGTCTTCGATACGCCGAGCCAGGGTTCCGAATGCAAGCACAATCAGCAGTATGGGCCAGCTTTTATCAAAGCCGTAGATACCACCGACATGTAAAAGTATAAGAATTCCCAGTGCGATGAGTACCACCGCACCCGAGAGTCTAAATGTTCGTTCTCTTTGTTCCACGCTACTCTCCTTTCAACAGACAGCAATCGGTTGTCATAATCTGTGCATTGCAAATTATGATATTATTTTTTCTTTTCCTCTTCAAGGTATCTGAGAAATGGTTTAAACAGATCAATCGGAATCGGAAACAGCGTTGTTGAGTTATTTTCAGCGGCCACCACGGTCAGGGTCTGCAGGTACCTGAGCTGCAATGCAATAGGCTGCTCCGCGATAACCTTTCCGGCTTCGGCCAGACGCTGGGCGGCCTGATATTCGCCTTCGGCATTGATAACCTTGGCCCGTCTCTCACGTTCCGCTTCCGCCTGCTTGGCCATCGCCCGCTGCATTTCCTGCGGCAGATCGATATGCTTGACTTCCACGGTGGCAACTTTAATGCCCCAGGGATCGGTACTGCGATCGAGAATCTCCTGCAGATGGTTGTTGATCTTTTCTCTTTCCGCCAGAATCTCATCCAACTCCACCTGGCCGCACACACTCCGCAACGTAGTCTGGGCAAGTTGCGATGTGGCGTATAGAAAATTTTCAACCTCCACCACAGCGGCGTTGGCAGTCATGACCCTGAAATATATGACGGCGTTCACCTTAATGGATACATTGTCACGGGTGATGACGTCCTGCGGTGGTACGTCCATGGTTATGATTCGCATGTCAACCTTGACCATCCGGTCGATAATCGGAATCAGAATGATAAGGCCAGGGCCTTTGGTATCGATAATTCTTCCCAGCCGAAAGATAACACCCCGTTCATATTCATTGAGAATCCTGATTGCCGCGGCCAGAAACAAAATGACAAGGACTACTGCGGCTGCTATTGTATAATAAAACATTTTTTACCCTCCTTCCTGGTCGTCAATTCTTTCAACTCGGACTGTCAGCCCCTTCAGGCCGACAACTCTTACACGTTCCCCTTCTTCGATTGTATTCGAACTGTAGGCATTCCAGTATTCACCTTTGACAAACACCTTTCCCTCTTCGCGAACGTCGGTTGTGGCGTACCCTTCTACACCGACCATTCCCTCCATACCAGTCCTCGGCTTCCGCAGCTGCGCCTTGACCGCAAGTCCGATAATGGCAATAAAAAACAGAGATGCAATGATTATTGTGGGTATCATGACCCCAAGGGAGACCCTGAGGGCCGGGATGGGTGACTCAAAGAGCATCAACGATCCCAACACGAGCGATATCACCCCTGCCACCGTCAGCATGCCATGACTGATTATTTTGATTTCGGCGATAAAAAGGACAATTCCGAAGAGCAACAGGAGAATACCGGCGTAGTTCACCGGAAGTGTCTGCAAGGCAAAAAACGCAAGAATCAATGAAATACCACCGACAACGCCCGGGAGAATGGCACCTGGGTGAGAAAATTCGAAATACAGTCCCGCCAATCCTATCATCAAGAGCAGGTAGGCAATATTGGGATCACTCAGGGTCACAAGAATTTTCTCGCGAAGTCCCATCTTTTTTTCACGGACAACGGCGCCTTTCGTTTTCAGCACCACAGTGCCTGTCGGCAGTGTAATTGTTTTCCCATCAATTTTTTCGAGCAGGTCTTTCACATCCGTTGCAACGGTATCGATCACATTGAGTTTCAGTGCCTCCTGCGCCGTGACAGATACACTCTTGCGCACAGCCTCCTCGGCCCATTCGGCATTGCGACCCTTTTTGACAGCGATACCCCGGGTGTAGGCAACGGCATCATTTTCCACTTTCTTGGCCATTGTTTCATCCATCTTCCCACCGAATCCGAGTGCCACCGGATGTGCTGCACCGATGTTCGTCCCTGGTGCCATGGCGGCGACATGTGCGGCCATGGTAATCATCACACCCGCCGATGCAGCCCGTGCGCCGGAAGGATAGACGAAGACAATGATAGGAACACTGGTATTGAGAAGTTCTTTCACGATATCCCGCATCGCCGTGTCGAGCCCACCCGGCGTATCAAGCAGAATGATAAGCCCGTCCGCCTCTTCGGTATATGCGGTTTCTACACTCTTGATTATGTACTGGGCAATAGCCGGCGTAATGGCCGAATGTATGGTAATTACATCCATGACGGTCGGCTCTTCCTCGGCGGCCCACCCGCAACATCCGAACCCCAGCGCAATGATCACCATCGCTATCGTTACAATGACCCGCAATTGCTTGTGTCTCATTTTCGCACCATGATTTGTTTTATCTTGTGGGTTCTTGAAAAACGATTGTCCTCACACCACACACTATTGTTTTGCCTGCTTGGCGTTTTTTTTTGCTGTGGTGCGACGTCTACTTCAGCAGTTCCATTATCATCTGCACGTCCTGCCACACCTGCTTCTTGGCACCCGGGTTCCTGAGGAGATAGGCCGGGTGATATGTCGGCATCAACTGGATTCCCTGGTACGCATGAAATCTCCCCCTGAGCTGGGATATGGGAACATCTTTCTTCAGCAGTGTCTTGGCGGCAAAGGTGCCCAGCGCACAGATAACCGTTGGTTGAATGGCTTCGAGCTGCTTTATGAGAAACGGTTCGCACACCTGAATTTCTTCCGGCCTGGGATTTCGATTCTGGGGAGGACGACACTTTAAAATATTACAGATATACACATCCTTCCGCGACAACCCCATAGCCTCGACTATACGTGTCAGGAGCTGCCCTGCACGACCGACGAACGGTCGCCCTTGTTTGTCTTCCTCGCCACCCGGTGCCTCGCCGACAAAGACAAGCCGTGCGTTCTCATGTCCCTCACCGAAGACAATATTGTTACGTGTACTACACAAATTGCATCTCTGACAGTCTCCGAGTTCTTCCCGTATATCGCGGAGCGTCATCTTGGGAATGATGACATTACTTTTTGACGATTGCGGATCCTCAATCATTGATTCAACCGATTCATCCACGCCTTTCAAGCACAACACGGCACACGCGCCTCGCGCCTCCGTTTCCTCTTGTATATAATTTTTCAAATCGTTCACTATCCGCAAGAGATCGTCTCGTGCCGCCATGATCATTCACCGCTATTCATTGACTGCTTCCCTTTGTTCTTTACATAATAACCTGATTCTGTCCAATACCCGGTCTGCAACCCTGATTTTGTTCATCAAGGGTAATTTCCTTATGTCACCCGACCGATCAATGACTCTTACACTGTTCGTGTCGTACTGAAATCCCGATCCTGGACGACTGAGATCGTTGGCAACGATGAGATCCATGTTCTTTTCTTTCAGTTTTTCATATGCGTTCTGCAGAAGATTTTCCGTCTCCATGGCAAAGCCGACAAGAATGCGGGTTCCCTTTTTCTTTCCTATCTCGGCAATGATATCGGGATTCCTTTCAAGATTAATGCTGAACGGTCCTTTGTCTTTTTTGAGTTTTGATTGAGATTGCGCCTGCGGACGGTAGTCCGCAACGGCGGCAACCTTAATTACCACCGTAGCCTCCTGCAGGTATTGCATCACAGCATCTCGCATCTCAACCGCCGAGGAAGCCTTCACAAACGTCACTCCCCTGGGTACGGGCAAGACTGTGGGACCACTGATTAATATGACCCGGGCCCCTCTTCTTTTTGCCATAATTGCAAATGCATAACCCATTTTACCCGAAGAATAGTTGGATATATACCGTACCGGGTCGAAGGGTTCCACCGTAGGACCGGCCGTCACGAGTAGTGTTTCACCTTGCAGATCTTTCGGCGTCATGATTGCCGCAACTTCATCGATGATATCGGGAATGGCAGCAAGCCTTCCCTGCCCTGTTGTCTTGCATGCGAGTTCACCGATTTCCGCATCCACAAAGTTGTACCCCAACGCTGTAAGCCTTTGCATATTTTCCATGACCACTTCATTGGTGTACATGTTCGTATTCATTGCCGGACATATCAAAACAGGTGCCTTCGTCGCCATAACTGTAGTTGACAGAAGATCATCGGCGATGCCCGAGGCGATTTTTCCGATGATGTTGGCCGTTGCCGGCGCAATTATTACAATATCCGGAAGCTGCGCCAGTGATATGTGACCGATCTCCCATTCACCCGTCAATTGAAAAGTGTCTGTATAGACCGGGTTCCCGGACAGTGTCTGCAAAGTCAACGGTGTGATAAATTTCGTGGCATTATCCGTCATTATCACCTTGACTTCCGCTCCCTGTTTTACCAATTCTCTCGTCAGCTCTGCCGCTTTATAGGCAGCGATACCCCCTGTTATGCCGAGAACGATCTTCTTGCCTTTCAATACGTCAAGCATTCCCCACTCAACCTCGTATCTTATGTATATTATGCTCAAACACTTCCGCTCATGCAAGTCCAACTATATGGCGTATGCCCCAGACACTGAACATCACACCGAAAAGCATCAGCATGCCTGCACACGCAGCAACCATTCCCCTGTATACCCCGACACTCAGCATTTTTTTTCCTTTCGCGATAAGGCTTGATACCACACTATACCACATAAGGTCAGCAAGAATATGACCGACAAAAAAGATAATGACGCCCGTGTATCCATGTTTCATGGAGACGAGCACATACCCGAGCCCTATTGTGGCCCACCAGAGTATCCAGTATGGGTTTGCAAGGCTTGTTACTATTCCCGCCCAGACCAACCCGCCCCGTCTGTTGTGTATAAAGTCAAATTCCATTCTCATATTCGGAAGGTCCTTTAATACTGAAAATGCCATCCAGAGCAGGTAAAGCCCTCCGAAAAGCCCTACGACACTCAACAATTTTTTATTATTCATAAAATCTGCAAATCCGGCAATCAGCAACACTAGCAACACTATCTCGAGAATGCCATGGCCCATCACAATCATAGGCCCTGCCCAAAAATTTCTTTTGAGACTTTCCGTGATTGTTATTGAAAGTACCGGACCGGGAACTATGGCTCCCGAGAAGGCAATGATGAAAGAAGATATGAATATACTGGTCAAATTATCCACGAAATCACCCTGATGATATCGCTTACACACTATATCCTTGGAAATATAACAGTTCTCCTGAATGAGGTCAACGTTTTAAGCGGCACCGAATAGAGTTGCGTTCCCCCCCGGACGGTGACACGCACACTAGTCCCTCCTTGCAATTTAAGGTGTTGATCTATATACTTCCGGCAACAACGAATATCCATGGAGAATATTATAATGAGTAAGTACCTGCGATATATGACGGTATTGTTCAGTCTGGCACTCATTGCCGCTGGCATCTGGTTTTATTTCACATATTATGAAGGTGAAAAGCCTTCTGTCGAGGTTGGAGAAACACTTACACTCATTGGTCTTGAAAAAAGCATTGATGTCGTCTGCACGGACAACAGGAGTGGATTGAGAACGATAACCACTGCAATTATTCAGGATGGAAAGCGACACGTTCTTGACATTGTCAATATTCCTGTCAAAGGTGTCGCCCGCAGGAAGATAAACATCGCTATAGATTCGAGGTCGTTACAGCTTCATGACGGGAAAGCCGTCTTTGAAGTGCAGGCAATCGATTATTCTCTGCGGAATAACAAAGGTATACTCAGTGCAGCAGTCACGGTCGATACGACGCCTCCCACTATTTACCAGATCACACCGGCGCACTACATCAATCCCGGAGGGTCCTGTGTTACACTCTACCGATCCTCGGAAGAACTGCGGACCACTTATGTTTTCGTCAATGATGATCATTATCAGGCCTATCCAACCACAATTTCAGGCAAATCATGTTATATATCATATTTTGCCACGTCTACGGACACTACTCGCAAGACAACCAGGATCGGAATTGTGGCAGAGGACAGGGCGGGTAACTCCGTTGTATTAGCAGTTCCATATCATCTCCGAAAAAAACGCTTCCGTAATCGTCCTATGAACATCAGCGATGCCTTTTTAGAAAGAAAAATCCCTGAATTCAGGCAGATGAACACGAGCATACCCGGCACAACGCTGGTCGAGGCATTTGTCTATATCAACGAAACCCTGCGACAGGAAAACCTTGAAACAGTCAAAAATATCTGTGCAAAAACGTCTGACCACCAACTCTGGTCCGGAGCGTTCTTACGGATGAAGAACGCCGCAACTATGGCACTGTTCGGCGACAGGCGAACCTACCTTTACAAAGGTAAACAGATCAGCAAAAGTATCCATGTCGGTATTGATCTTGCCTCAACAAAAAATGCGACAATCCATGCCGCTAACAACGGACGCGTTGCGTTCGCCGGGAACCTTGGGATATACGGTAATTGCATCATACTGGATCATGGATTGGGAGTGTTCAGCTTCTATGCCCATCTGGGAATGATGAACGTGTCGCAAGGACAGCAGGTTGAAAAAGGTGTACCGATAGGCCGCAGCGACACGTCTGGTCTGGCGGGCGGAGACCACCTTCACTTTGGCATTTTTGTCGGAACAAGATTTGTTAATCCCCGGGAATGGTGGGATCCGCACTGGATAAGGGACAATGTGGAACGAAAGCTGAACGTGACATTCTAGAGAATGCTGGTGGCGGCCACGTCACAGTACTGTGTTCATGTAAGCATAAAAATCACCATAATGCATTTGCACCGGCCATCGCATCGGCATGAACTGGATGGAGGTGGACATACGGCGCTAGGCCCTGTTTACATCCCGGTGATTCAGATTGACACGGCAGTTTCTTTCAAGAAAGTATTCACCGAGTTTATTGAGGACAACCACGGAACGGTGTTTGCCACCGGTACACCCGATGGCAATATTGAGATATGCTTTCCCCTCCTTTTCGTAAAGCGGTGTCAAAAAGGCAACAAATTTGTACAGCTCGAGCATGAACTGCCTGCTTGTGTCCGAACGCAAGACATATTCCTCAACATCCCGATTGTTGCCATCGAACTCCCTCAGGCTCTCCTCGAAATAAGGATTAGGAAGAAATCGCACATCCAGAACGATATCTGCGTCCGGCGGAAGGCCATAGCGATAACCGAAGGATGTTAAATTGATAATCAGCTTTTTTTCGGCAACAGGTGACGCATAATACCGCTGAATCAACTCTTTTAATTCATGCACATTATAAAGTGACGTGTCGATAACGGTATCGGCCATCTGCTTCAAATTGCGCAGTTGGTGACGCTCAAGCCCAATGCTCTCGAGAACGGTGCGCTGTTCCGACAGGGGATGCGCCCGCCTCGTTTCACTGAAGCGGTGCAGGAGGGCCTCATCGGTAGCCTCTAGATATATTATTTCTATGTTGTAGCCCTTCTCCTTTAAATCGGAAATTATTTCTTTATGTTTTTCCAGGAAATGTTTACCCCGAACATCCATCACCAGAGCGATGTCGGTTATTTTATGCGTGGCGTCAGTCTGTAGTTCCAACAATTTCGGCAAAAGTATAACCGGCAGGTTATCGATGCAGAAATAGCCGATATCCTCCAACGCGCGGAGAGCCGTTGTTTTTCCCGATCCCGAAAGGCCTGTTATGATGGCGATTCGAAGATTATCCACGCTGTCACTCCCCCTTCTGTTTCCCGATCTTATCGAATATCCTTTCCTTGAGTTCATCAGAGGCCCTGTAGTTATCACGCTTCAATATTTCATTTCGTGCAACAATCTCAACGATCGTTGCCATACTGCCCCCCGATCTTACCGGAACTCTTATCAAAGGTATGGACACCCCCATAATGGTTCGGAACTGTTCCTTTGATTCGATGCGGTCAAATTGGGCGCCAGCTTCCCATCTGACAAACTCTACCATTATGCTGAGATCTGATTCCTCACTGACGGCGGCTACGCCATAGAGACTTTTGATGTTTATAACCCCCAGGCCTCTGATCTCCATGAAATATTTCGTAAGGTCCGTGCTGCGTCCGGACAGGCGGTCCTTCTTTTTTTTCTCAATTTCCACAACATCATCAGCAATAAGCTTGTGTCCTCTGGTGACCAGTTCAAGGCCGCATTCGCTCTTCCCGACACCGCTTTCACCTACAATCACAACCCCGATACCGAACACATCTACCAAGACACCATTAATCACTACAATGTGATCAATTTTTTCCCGTAGCATGCCGATCAGGCGGCTTTCCAGCCTGAACACATCAAAATCTGATGTGAGGAGAGGAATCGATTCTTTTTCTGCAAATTGATGGAGATACTCGGGAAGGAACGATACGTTTGAAAGGATTATGGCAGCGATGTCAGCCGCCAGAACCGTGTTCAGGATATTCTTTCTTGTTTCCGATGCCGCATCTGCCATCCACAAAATGTCATCCTGCGACAGGAGAAGGATTCCGGGCGGAACCACCATGCCTTCATCTAATATCCTGTCTCGGTTGAATATCTGGATGGAAAGATTTTTGAGCTCTCTTCCCAGACCAGCCTTCCCCGATACGACTGAAAGGTTTAATCTTCCGCCTTCATATTCAATTAGGTCCTTGATGGAAAGATGACTCATTCGCGTCACTTTGGCTCGACTTGAACAGCATGCGGCATTTTCACGGTATTGAAACCACGGACTACGGCCACCTCTCGGAAGTGTGCACAAACACGCGTACGGCAATAAAGATGGCAATTGTGATTAAATAAAAGCGCTATCCTTAACTTCTATCAAATCATATATGTCATCCGATGTTTTTACATCCATCAGTTCTTTTCTGAAATCTTCTTCTTTCAGCATCCGCGATATTTTCGCCAAGGCCTTCAAATGCTGTCCTGCTGAATTCTCAGGCGCCATGAGCAGGAAGAATATATGCACCGGTTTTCCGTCCAGTGAATCAAAATCAATACCTTCTGTTGTTCTTCCGAACGAGACAATGAGGTTCTCGAGACCCGTCAACTTTCCGTGGGGTATGGCAATGCCTTCCCCTATGCCCGTACTGCCAAGCTTTTCCCGCTCCATCAACACTTCTACCATCGCATCACAGTCGACGTTCAATCCACCACGCGCAAATGCTTCGGATAACTCGAAAAGAACTTCCTTTTTTGTTTTCGATTTTAATTCTTCAATGATAAAATCTTTTCGTAGCAAGTCGGTTATATTCATCACTGGCGTACCTCGAACTTCAACTTTTTACCTCGATGAGGATGTAATTTCCGTCGTCACGCCGATAAATTACATTCATCTTTTCGGAAGACACGTCGCGGTAGATGACAAAGCGATTCTTTGATTCTTCCATTTCCATTATCGCATCGTCGACCGACATTGGCTTCAGGACGACTTTTCGCACCTCGACAATCCTGGGCTGTTCATCTTCATCACTCTCGGGTGCTATTTCCGCCATTGTTATATTTTCGCTTTTGGCGTTGTTTTCTTTGTGGTTCCTAATTTTTTCCTTATGTTTTTTCAATTGACGCTCGATTTTATCAATCACATTATCGACGGCAACGATCATTTCCTTTGCTTCTTCTTTACCGTTCAAGGTAACACCTTTCGCGGACACATTCATCTCGGCAACATTTCTGAACTTTTCGACGGAAAGTATCATATTTGTTTCGATGGGTTTGTCAATGTACTTTCTGAGCTTGGTCACCCTCTTGTTTATATGTTCTTTCAACCATTCTTCCGCATCTGTATTTCGAAAGGTCAAAGAAATCTGCATAACCGCTCCTCCTCATTTGTTACTTGTAGCTTACATGAACGATCCGGCGATTTATCGCGTTCCAAGTGCCCAACCACAGTCGCATGCATTGAAATCTCACGATTACCGGTTTTTTAAAGCACACATTCTCCCATCGCCGTATGCGAGGCGGCTGTTTCCTTCCGACAGCGACCGTCTTTGCGGTAGTCTATCAAAATAATTTAAAAAAACTAAAGGCGAACTTATAGTGAGGTAAGCCTAAAAAGTCAAATATTATTTCAACAAAATTTCTTTAAAAGTATTTCTTCCTTTTTGAAGAAGGTAAAATTCCCAGCATCTCCCGGTACTTTGCCACCGTACGTCGAGCAATGGATATTCCCTGTTCTTTCAATAACTCCACGATCTGACTGTCATTGTACGGTTTCTGAGAATCTTCCGCACCGACAATCTTTTTTATTGTTTCCTTGACACTCTCCGATGCGATGGAATCGCCATTCGTCCTATTGATACCGCTGTTGAAGAAATATTTCAGTTCGAAAAGCCCCCGTGGTGTATGCACGTACTTGTTGGTTGTCACCCGGCTGATTGTCGATTCATGCATTTCCACATCGTCCGCAATATCTCTCAGCACCATGGGTTTCAGGTATGCAATGCCCTTGTCAAAAAAATCTCTCTGATATTTTATAAGACTTTCCGTTACCCTATAGATCGTTTTCTGTCTTTGCTGAATACTCTTTATCAACCATGTTGCCGACTGAAGCCTCTCTTTGATGTAGTCCTTGCAATTGGCCTCGTCATTCCCACCACTTACACTGGACATGATTTCCTTGTATAAATTATTGACTCTGAGTCTGGGAAGACCGTCTTCGTTCAGGACGATCCGGTAGTCTTCACCCACCTTGAACACAAACACATCCGGTACGATATATTGCGGTCTGTCTTCGTTGTACAAACGACCGGGTTTCGGGTCCAGATTGTTAATGACGGACACAGCCTCAATAACATCATCAATGGAGGTCTTCTGTTTTTTTGCAATATTATTATAGTTTTTTGTTTCGAGGTCCTTGAGATGCTCCCTGATGATCGCATCCAGCAGTGGACTCGATTCATCCAGGATCCTTATTTGGTTTAAAAGGCATTCCTGCAGGTTTCTTGCGGCCACCCCCGGAGGATCGAATTCCTGAACTTTTTTCAAGGTCGTTTCAACACATTCGACATCCACATCCTCGAGCCCTGCAATTTCTTCCAGCGTTGCGGCTAGGTAGCCGTTGCTGTCGAGGTTGCCGATAATCTGAGCACCTACGGTCTTTTCCGTCTCGTCCAGCCTGGAGAGATTCAGCTGCCATGAAAGATGATCCACTAACGAGCTGCGCTTTGTCAGAATATTGTCAAGAGAAGGCGCTTCGATGCTTTCCTTTGCATACGTGACGCCCATGGGACCGTAATCTTCGAGGTAGCTGTCCCAATCAAAATCATCTTTCCCGTCGCCTTCACCCGTTACTTCCGTAGTCGTCGCCTTGACTGCCGTTGTATCGACTTCCGTCACCGTATCGCTTTCGGGCTCGTCATCATAGGCCCGCTCTTCAAGCAACGGGTTTTCACTAAGTTCTTCGTTAATGGCATCAACGAGTTCAACTCGCGACAACTGCAGGAGTTTTATTGCCTGCTGCAGTTGCGGCGTCATGATAAGTTGTTGTGTTAATTTTAAATTTTGTTTCAGTTCTAACGTCATATTCCGCCAATAATACCATTCATTATTTTGGTTTAATTAAAAATTAAAGTTCTGCAATTCTTTTAAAAATTGAAATTTTCACCAAGATAAAACTTCCGTGCAGTCTCACTCGCTGCAATGTATTCAGGTTTACCTTCCACCAGAATAGTTCCTTCACTCAAGATATATGCCCTGTCGCAGACACTGAGTGTCTCTCTCACGTTATGATCCGAAATCACCACACCGATATTCTTTGAGCGCAATTTACGTATGATATTCTGTATATCAGCCACGGCCAGAGGATCAATACCGGCAAACGGCTCATCCAAGAGAATAAAATGCGGTGCCGTCACCAGGGCCCGCGTAATTTCCACTCTCCTTCTTTCACCACCGGAAAGAGAATATGCCTTGCTGTCTGCCAGATGAGTCAGATCGAGCTCACTCAGCAGTTCATCGAGCCTTTTATCTCTCTCTTTTCTGTCTATATCCAAAGTCTCCAATATGGCAACAATATTTTCCGCCACCGTCAACTTGCGAAATATTGATGGCTCCTGGGGCAGATAGCTGATGCCCTTACGAGCTCTTCTATACATCGGCCACAGGCTGATGTCCTCCTCGTTGAGAAGGATTCGCCCACCGTCGGGTTTTATGAGACCGACAATGATATAGAACGTCGTTGTCTTGCCGGCACCGTTCGGACCCAATAATCCGAGCACCTCGCCCCGGTTGATAGCCAGATCGACTTTATTGACAACCCGCCTTCCATTGTATGTTTTGATCAGTTCTTGCGCTAAAAGTTGTCCCAATTACTTCTCGTTACCCTCATCTTCATTGTTGTTCGGGATAAATAGTCGCCGTTACCCTTGTCTCTTTGGAACTTTCGACAACACCCCTGTTTTCCGTCAGAAAAAATGTAATTTTGTCTCCCTTGATGATATTATCGCCCTCCCGCATCTCGGGGGTTCCCGTTACGATTATCTTCCGTTCGTCATTGAAAAAAACTGCATTCTCCCCAGTCAGGATTTTTTCCTTCTGCCGTATGATAACACGGCCTCTGGCCTCTATTTTCTGTATTTCCCCCATATTGGCTGCCGCGCCCGCATTGATTACCTGGCTCTTTTTGCGTGCTGTCGCCTCTTTTGGTTTATAGTAGTGCAGGTAAAATTCATCCGACTTTATGGTTGTGTCTTCCTGTGTTACCACTACATTACCTGAAAACACGGCTATTCTCTTTTCAGAATACACGTCAAACCTGTCAGACGTTATGTTGATCGGCGTATTCGCACCACCTCCTACCCGAGTTGCGGCATGTGCCAGCGAGGCTATGCACAACACGATAAGAATCATTAAATATGATAATCTCTTCATAGTCTATATTACGGTAGCATCCGGATCTCGTTAAGCAGTGCCCGAATATCGGAAAATAGGGTCAACTGATTATTCACAAGCGATAACGCGAGCCCTCGCCCCGTTATCTCGGTCGCGGTAGTTTGCATGGTCACCCGACTTTCCGTGGACACTATCTTCCTGGCATAGGAATAGTTCAGACAATCGGTGGTAAGCCTGTCTCCGTTTTCCGATAGTATTTCGACATCACCACTGATGTCTATGTTGCGGTTATCCGTATGCAGGCGGCCTTCCTTTCCGCTCAAATAATAGACAGTTCCGTCCGATGTTGTTAGTTTTATCCGCACATTCCGTAAATATGCCATATTTTCTTTTTTCATATACTTTGCAGAATCGGCATCAACCTCCCACGTGGCATCGGGATCACCAACCTCCGTATAATGAAAATTTCTTACATAAAGGTCCGCCTTGTCCGCCAGTATTCTCAATGCAACGTCTTTCTGTTTGTCTCCGAGCCCCTTTGTAATTACCACAACGGAAACAATGACTAACAGTCCTACAAGACCTATAATTATATGTTTTCGCATTTCTTTTTGTTCTATCTTGGTATGGTAGAAGAAATATAACACCCCCTGCCTGATATGTAAAGACTAAACAACATGTTTAAATATATCAACATCTTATGCAATTTCATACCGGGTAACGGCCTCGACCCATTGTCCTTTCACTTTCAGTATCAGCTCGCATACTTCCCGCACCGCACCTTTTCCCCCCTTATGGCGGGTCACATAGTCTGCATGCTGCACTGCATCCTCACAGGCATCCGCCACAGCCACCGAAAATCCAACTCTGTGAAATACGGGTACATCGACGATATCATCCCCAATATAGGCAATCTCTTCGCGCTCGAGATCCCTGTTTTGCATGATGGCATCCAGAACCTCGACCTTGTTTTTTGCACCCTGATGCACTTCTTTAATCCCGAGTTCCCGTGCTCGATGCTCAACCACCCGTGACGTCCTCCCGGTGAGTAGCATGACCTCGATCCCTGTTCGGAGGAGAAGCTTAATTCCGTGTCCGTCACGCACATTAAAATGTTTTGATTCGTTGCCGAGATCGTCGATAATCACCCTCCCATCCGTGAGGACACCGTCGACATCCATAATCAAACATTCAACCCGGCGAATTTTTGTTTCAAGGATTTCATTTACCTCCATTATCTATACTCCGAGTCTTCGAGATCTTCCGAGGACTTAATAATCCCGTCAATCTGTTTAATAATTGTCAAGAGCTCCGGCAGTGATGCAAGCGCAAGAGAATTCGGACCATCGCAGAGCGCACAGTCGGGATCGTAATGAACTTCCAGGAACAGCCCATCGATACCTACAGCCGTTGCCGCTTTTGCCAGATAAACGGCCATGTCTCTGTTTCCGCCTGAGGAAGCACCCGCACCGCCGGGGCGCTGCACACTGTGAGTGGCATCAAAAATGACAGGGTACCCGTATTGCCGCATGATGGGAATGGCACACATATCGGCAACGAGATTGTTATACCCGAAACTGACTCCTCGCTCTGTTATCAGTATGTTATCGTTACCCGTTGCCAAGGCTTTGTCGAGAATATGTGCCACATCCCAAGGAGCCAGAAACTGACCCTTTTTAATATTCACGATGCTGCCTGTCCGTGCCACTTCCGTCACAAAATCAGTCTGTCGTGAGAGAAATGCCGGTATCTGTATAATATCGAGCACCTGTGCGGCCTGATCAATTTCTTCGAATCGATGAACATCGGATAGAACGGGAATTTCAAATTCCTGCTTTATTTCATCCAATATCCGCAGTCCTTCTTTCATACCCGGCCCTCGGTATGAATCTTTGGAGGTACGGTTGGCCTTATCGTATGATGCCTTAAAAATCAAAGGCAGTGCCAGATCCTCGCTCAGCGACTTCAGTCCCCCCGCAATGGCGGCGGTTGTCGCGCTATCTTCGATGACACATGGACCGGCAATCAGCACACACGGGCTTCCATTGCCGATTCGTATATCCCCCAGGGTAATTTCTTTCATCTTTTATCTGCCTCGTTTATTCATTATGTTTTTTTCGTAACATTTTGATTCTCATCTCGGGAATTTTGCGTGCCGCCATATCGGAATCAGGATTAAGCTGGTACGCGTTGGTATACGCCCTGAGCGCATCCTTATACATCCCCTTTTTCTCGTATGCGACCGCAAGATTCAGGTACGCCGTATCGTCTTCACTGTCGAGTGAGAGCGATTTTTTATAGTTTGCAATCGCCCTGTCATAATTACCTTGCAATGCATAGGTATATGCCAGGCTCGCATATAACTCCGCCTGTGCGGGCTGTAATTTAATCATTCTTCTGTACGCAGCAAGGGCTTTATTGTAGTTTTTCTTCCGCGTGTGATAGTCGGCAATGATCGTGAGAACTTCAATGGTGGGATTTTTCGCCGCATATTTTTCGTATTCACTAACCGCACGATCATCTTTTCCGATTTTGTCGTAGGCATATGCCAAATCGTAATGCACCTGATTATTTTTTAACCCGTATTTCAGGGCTTTTTCGTAATTGTCGGCCGCCTTGGTATATTTTTTTATTTTGCCGTAGGCAAACCCCAGATGTGCATACACGTCCGCATTCTTGGGATCATTTTTGATTGTTTTTTTGTAAAAGTCGATAGCCTTTGTGTAACTTTTTGTCCTCATGTAGTGATCGGCCAGTCGTGCGATGGCATCCGCATCATCGGGTTTCAGGGATACTACTTTTTCATATTCCCTGGCTGCCTCCGAATATTGTTTCTGTTTCTCGTAGGCAACGGCCAGGTTGAAATGAATCACGGGATCTTTGGGATCAAGGGAAACGGCCTTCTTGTAGTTGGCAATCTCCCGTTTCCATTCACCCTTCGCTCCGGCAGCAAGTCCGATATTGGCATACACCGAGGCATTCTTCGGATCACGCTTGATGATTTCCCGATACAATCGGATGGCCTCATCGTAATCCTTTACCTTGAAATACGCATCGGCAAGTGCACCGATCACATTTTTATCGCCCGGCATTTTTTTCAACACATATTCGTAGTGGGGAATGGCTGCAGATGTTTTGCCCGCCTGCTCATATGCATCGGCAAGATTATAGTGGACCTCAGTGTTATCGGGGTTCAATTTGAGTGAAGCCTCGTAATTGGCAATGGCCCGGGTATAATTTTTTCGGTGGGCATAGGCGTAAGCGATATTTGCATACGCCGCATCGTTTTTGGGATCGACACGGATTATTCTGCGATACAGCTGTATGGCCCTCTCATATCTGCCCTTTTTCATATATAATGTGGATAATTCGGAGAGTGCTCCGAGGTCGTTGGGCGACTGCCTGAGCACGGCCTCGTATGCTGAAATACCCTTGGTAACGTTGCCTGAACTCAGGTACAGCTTCGCAAGCATCTTGCGGGTATTGATATCATCTTTCTTCATATCAAGGGCCCGCTCCAGATACTCTATCTGCGACGTCGTATCCCCCGTCTTGCGGGCCAGTCTGAACCAGTCCTGCGGTTGAATCGCAACATCAATTGGAATCGATGCGATGATTGCATCTTTGTACCGGACCGTAATATTGTAATTTTGTGTATGCTGCTTCTGTATGTTTTCGATTACCCGGTCTACCAGTTCAACCCCTTTCAGCAGCGATCTCAGGTCATTCGTATCGCCTGCACCTTCGACATCAACGGAAATTTTTCTTTCTAACAATGAGTCTGACGACACGTTTTTGATGACAAATTCATCCCGGTACGACAGGCTGAACACCGAATCCAGCGTTAGACGTTCATCTTCACCGTTTTTTTCGACGTCGAGATAATAAAAATGCGGTGTGCGCCCTAATACAGTTGTCAAAAAAGTGTTTTTCCACCGGGCCGCTCCGGTGGCGATGGTATCCGACTCTTTTTTCAGGTATTCATTGACCACCAATCCGCCGACGAATGACAGGAGGGCAATGACGACAACAATTATCCAGAGCGGCAGCGTCCGCCGTCTCTTTGTGTTTTCCACATCTTGTATCCGAGGCCGTTTCCTGTTGTAGTAATCCACCATAAATTCTTATCCCCGCGGGTGATATTGTTTGTGAATCTTTTTCAGATGTTCCCTGGTAATGTGAGTATAAATCTGCGTCGTCGCTATATCGGCGTGTCCCAGCATTATCTGGACGGAACGAAGATCCGCCCCCCCCTCCAGAAGATGGGTGGCAAACGAATGTCTGAATGTATGCGGATGTACCTTTCCTGCCAATCCCACTTTCAGCGCATATTTTTTCACAATTTTCCAAAACCCCTGCCGCGAAATATCAGTACCCAACCGGTTGAGGAACAACACTTTGTGCACTCTGCCTTTCAGTAATTGCGGCCGCGCCCGCTCAATATACTTGTTGAGCCAATCGAGGGCCGATTTGCCGACAGGAACGATCCGCTCCTTGCTCCCTTTCCCGATGACAACGAGATATCCGACCTGCCAGTTGATGCTGTTGACAGTGAGGGTGACCAGCTCCGATACGCGGATTCCGGTTGCGTATAACAACTCCAGCATTGCCCTGTCTCTCGTCCCGAGAGGGGTCTCTACCACCGGCTGGGTCAGAAGAAGGTTCATTTCATCCCTGGTCAACGTATCGGGCAGACGCATCCATATTTTTGCGAGTTCTATATTGGCTATGGGGTTTTTATCAATAATATTTTCGCGAAGCAAGTACTTGTAAAATCCCCTGAGGGCCGCGAGCGTCCTGTTTACAGAGTTTGCCGTCAATCCGCTCTTCCTAAGCGTTCCCAGGAAAGACACCGTATCGTCGGAGGTTACCTCTCCCACGTCATTCCGGCCACGATCCTCCAGATATTGGGTGTACCGGTTCAGGTCCCTGCTGTACGCCTCAAGGGTATTGAACGATAATCCCTTTTCCACAGCCAGAAAATTCAGATATTCATCGACGCGTCTGTGCATACTTATCTGTCCCGTTCGTATGTCATATGTAAATGATACGCACACTTATTGCAAGTGTCCTGAACGGAATAGCGTCTATTTTACATCAAAACCATGGTTTTACCGCCTCTTTTTCAGGCAACTCGTCAATTGTGCATCGGGAAGTGGACAAAATCGCCATATCCTGCTAACGTGGCGCTGTTGGGGACCGTAACCTGTGACGGAACAGTGCACACTGCTTCGTGAGGAACCACGGACAATATGCTCAACCCGGTACAGGACTACCCGTGAACATGCGGGCGGTAATAAATCGATTTTTTCATCTAAACGTCGTAGCGATCACACGAGATGACACCATCCGTCAAACCCAAACTGCTTGTGCTTACTTCTTCTTTCCCGCGGGGCCAGCACGACAAAGACCCGTCCTTTATCTTCGAGTTATGTCACCGACTAACCGCTCATTTCGAAGTGCATGTAGTTGCACCCCATAGTGAAGGAACAGCATGTCACGAGACATTCACCGGCCTCCACATCATGCGATTCCGTTACTTTCACTCGAAATATGAGACCCTGACCGGTCCCGGCGGGATTATGCCGACCTTGGCCCGACATCCGTGGCGGTACTTCCTTATCCCATTTTTTATTTTAGGACAATCCACAACCGTGTGTCGCCTGCTCAGAAAACATGACTACCGCGCGATGCACGCCCATTGGCTGTTACCACAGGGGTTTGTTGCCGTTCTGGCACGCTGGTTGCTGAAATCCCCCGTCCCTGTCGTCTGCACCGCTCACGGCAGTGACATGTTTGCCCTCAAGGGTAACATATTCGACACGGTACGCCGTGTCATACTGAATCATACCGATGCGGTCACCTTTGTGAGCCGTGCCCTCCGTGAAAAGGCCCGTGCATTATCCGGACACACCCCTCACACAGCGATAATCCCGATGGGCGTGGATCTCCTGCAGACATTTGTACCTTCCGACAGCCCTCGACATAAATCGCAGATTCTTTTTGCAGGACGCCTCATTCAGTCCAAGGGCATCCAGTACCTGATCAGGGCCATGCCGACGGTGCTGCGGGTCCACCCGCATGCGACCCTCATGATCGCCGGAACCGGCCCCTATGCGGCAGCGCTGAAACGGGAAGCGGCAGCATTGAAGGTCGAGCACCACGTGACGTTTCTCGGTCTCGTCGAAAATCGCGACCTTCCTGCCCTGTATCAAACGTCCACCATGTTTGTCCTGCCCTCATTGTCGGAAGGTTTCGGGCTTGTCCTCGTCGAGGCCCTGGGATGTGAATGTCCCGTCATTGCGACAGACTTGCCGGCTATTCGTGATATCATCGTCAACGGCAAGACAGGACTGACCGCGCGGACAAAAAATCCGGACGATCTTGCCGACAAGATCGTGTATCTTCTTCAGAACCCCGCAGTCAGGAAACAACTTGGCACAGCAGGGAGAAAATATGTGCACGACCGGTATGCCTGGGAGATCATTACGGACCGCTACGCACAACTCATAGCGCGTTTCGTCCCACCTCATCATCCTGAAACTTCTTCGAAAAGTTCCTGATATTGCCGCAGCATCTGCTCACGCGTAAAATAATCTTCAACCCGCGCACGATTGAATACCCCCATCTCGCGGCGCAATTCGTAATTTTCCGCCAGGAAATTAATTTTCTCTGCAAAGGCATCAACATCTCCCACGGGACACAGGAAGCCGCCCTTTCCGGGAACAAGCAATTCCGGGATTGCGGAGCAATCGCTCGCCACAACCGGCAGCCCACAGGCCATTGCTTCGGCAACGGCGAGTCCGAACCCCTCGCGAACCGTCGGCATTAACAGAATGTCCATCGAACGATAACACTCAGGCATTTCGGCAAAGGGAATCGACCCGATAGACACCAGTTTTTCCGTCATCGCAATGGTACCGCGGGGTTGAAGCCCCATGGTGTAAAATATGCGAATATTACGCTTCAGTTTTTGTGCAATCGCCGGCAGCCATTGCGCGCCCTTTCGTCGAGTCAGATTGCCGGAAAATAATACCCGGACTTCTTTTCGGAGCGCTCCGGTTCGCATTGCCGGCGTGAAATGATCCGCGTCTATGCCATTGTAGATAACCCGAATGGGATGATCCGTTTTCAGCTCCTGGCCAACAAGACGGGCCGTATAGTTGCTGACGGCGGTTACAATGCGAGCCTTTTTCAGGGCCATTTGGGTCCAGAGACGCAGATCTGTCGCATAATGCACGATCTGAGCAGGGGAACTGTATGGGCGCATCCATCGGTCAAGCACATAATTATGAAATGTAACGACCAGGGGAACCGATGCCCGGGGAAAAAAACAGGCATAATCGGGTGATGTGTGGATCACGCGCGCTCCACGGAGGGGGACAGCAACCGGCAACATACACGGTACCAACGTCCAGTAGGGATGATACGGGCGTACATGGTAGCCTGCGAGGCCCGCCTCGAGCATTTTATGGACTACATAGGCCCCGTTGCCGGGAGCCATGGGACTTAAAATCATTGATTCGAATAGTTCCTTTCTGCATGAGACAGCTGCTCACGCGTCCAAAAATATGGTGATCGTATCTTCACCTCACCATTGCCACGGCGTGCGTTATGCCGCGGGATGATGATCCGGACCGCATGTTTCGAGCTGATCGGCCCCACTGCGAGGAAAGAAACACGAAACCAGAGCCCTGACATACCCGCGAACGGCGTGGGGGGTCCGAAAGCGTATCGTGCGCATCACACTTCGCATAGCAAGTGCGATTATTTTCGTCGTCGTCATCAATATCCGTTCCCCCCTTTTCCGGCTCAGTGTCTTCGCAAGCAGAAAATGGCCGCGATTGATGTGGTATTCGTAAAACAAAGAATTATTGTGCGATGCCGCATTGACTCGATGGTACATGTAGGCATCACGAACCACGCCGAGGGTATACCCAGCCCTTTTGGCCCTGACGCAAAAGTCGACATCTTCGCCATACATGAAAAAGGATTCATCCAAGTAGCCGATTGTTTCAAGAACCTCCCGACGCACCAAGAGGCAGCATCCGGTGAGGCAGAAAATGTTACCGGGCAACCACGCAAGGGGTACTCGCGTGATAAGTCCGGTAAGGATATTATAGTAATTTCCTGCTGACCACAGGAGTTCTTTCTGCGGATAACGGTAAATCATCGGGGCTGCCAGATCGAGTGCCCCTTCCTCCGCCCTTCGTATCAGTTTTTCAACAAGATCGGAAGATGCCAGGGTATCGTTATTGACGAGCAGAAAGGCATCATAGTCGGAAGCGGGCACGTGCCCGAGGGCGAAGTTCACCCCACCCGCAAACCCAAGATTCCGACCGCTTGTGATAACGATAACATCGTACTCATGTTCAAAGGCCTTTTCGAGCTCTTCCCGTTCACGGTCGCTCCCGGAATTTTCCACAATGATAATTCTGGAAAGCCCCTGCCCGAGCAGTGACCGTACGCAGGTGACTGTGTCCCGGCAGGCGAAGTAATTCAATGTCACAGCACAAATCTTTAATGAGATCATATCCCTTTCACTAGTGTATTTTTCATTCTGAGCAATATCGTATACGTTTTTGAACCGGTTATGGAAATCCATGCCAGCACGTAATAGAGCGGGTTGAAGGGATAGGTTCGTATCGCTCTGAAAAAATACTTCCGGCCGCGATATGCCATGGCATTCTTGCAATACAGATTTCCGAGGCTGAAGTATTCCCGGGCGAGCACCCGCCTGCCGGCGTCTTTATATTTATTGTAATGCTTCGCAAAAATCATTTCTCTGGCCCGTATATTTGATACCTGATCATCAGAAATGTTATCACCATGATAATGGGCACAAAGCAATGGCTCGTCAATGAATCTGTACTGGTAGTGCCCGGAAACCCGGATCATCAGTTCCCAGTCCTGAAGCTGCGGTAGCGATTCATCGAAGAGGCCCGCTTTATCGAAACATTCCTTTTTTATGAGAATCGTAGGTGTGCCGATAAAGCTTCCCTTGAGAAGCTCGTTCGCGATATTTCCTTCTTTCTTTTTATACGATGGACGGGGAATGTACTCACGAGTATCGCCCTTGACGAACCAGAATCCAGCATAGACGAGGCCGACCGCCGAGCTCGATTCCGCCAGGACCTTCAGCTGTTTCTCAAGCTTTTCAGGCATCCACACATCATCGCTGTCCTGAAACGCAATGTATGTACCGCGAGCCTCTCGTATGCCTGTGTTCCTGGCCGCCGGCGCCCCCTTGTTTTCGGTAGTATGGATATACCTGATGTTTCCTGATGTTTCCTGGTAACGCCGAATGATTTCTTCGGTTCTGTCCGTGGAACCGTCATCAACAATGATAATTTCATAATCGGTATATGTCTGATTCAGGACACTCTCAAGGGCACGGCCAATATAGTGTTCCCTGTTAAATGTCGGTATGACAACGCTGACTGTAGGCATACTGCATATCCGTTAATAATAAAAGTTTATATCGTCAATCTTCATGACACTGCGTTTTTCCAGCGCTTTCCGATGGATACCGGGCACCACCAGCGAACCTGCAAGATGCATATACCCCGTGAGTCGAGAGGGTGTCACGCGCACGGCCTTGATAAAATGCTTTCGTGCACCTCGCCGGTCTCCCGCAAGGCTTAATAAGATGCCAAGCCACTCCAGATGGGCACCGTAAATCCCGGGATGGCGCAAAAGTTCGCTTGCATACTTTTTTATTACCAGGCCTTTCCCCTCGATTTTGGCACGCAGATCAACCGATATCTGCTGTCCATGCGCGTAATGGCGGGCCAGTATTTCCGGCACAAACTCAAATTCATAACGCTGTGCAAGCCGTATCCACATATCCCAGTCCTGACAGCCCGGCAGGGTTTCATCAAAGAGGCCCGTTTTTTCAAAACAGTCGCGTTTAATCAATGGGGTCGGACTGCCGATAATACATGATCGAAGCATCTCTTCATAGACGTATCCTCGCCGGGTTGGGATAACCTCTGAAATTATCTCTCCCGTTTTTTCATAGACATACGAAAATCCGGCGTAGACCACACCGACCGTTTCGGTGGTACCATGAAATAATTGCAGCTGTTTTTCCAGCTTGTCCGGCAGCCATTCGTCATCACTGTCCAGAAATGCGACATACTTCCCCCGGGCAGCGGCAAAACCGGAATTTCTCGCGGCGGGGGCACCCCTGTTGATTGTATGCCGCATGTACCTGATCCGCACATCGTCGATACGGGCAATCTCATATTCCGTATCGTCGGACGAGCCGTCATCAACGACAATGACTTCAATATTTCGGCACGTCTGAGTCAGCACGCTCCCAAGGGCCCGGCCCACCATGTGTTGCCGGTTGTAGGTCGGGATAATGACACTCACACTCGGTTCGGACGAGTTTTTTTTCGGATCTTTCATCTTATGACTCACCCCATTTATGTTCGGTCAGGGTTTCTCACTTCATATATGGGCTTGAAATCTCTGTTTTTCATACACGTGCCCCGCATACTTCGAGACACGCAGTCCCCAGTCGATGCCATAGAGCAGCAATTTATCTGTATACGAGGCCTTACGCCAGATGCTGTTGTGCTTCAAGGAGATGATGAACTTTGTCGGCATGGACGGCAGCAAATGCAGTGGATTCAAAAGATGTTTAAAGGTTTCACGATAGCGATCCGGATAGTAATTTGCCAATTGCTGCAACCCCCTCCCTACCCTGAAATATTTCTTTAGGAGCTGCCTTAAGGATGTACGGGCCGGATGGTTCATGCGGATCTCCGGGGCATAATGAAGTGGTTTTCCGGCCCGATACACCCGGGTGCCGAATTCGTAATCACCACCGGATATCACCCGGGCATCGAACATACCTACCTCTTCAAAAACTGTTTTGCGAACCGCTAAACAACACGTCGGGGCAAAATGAGCGTGCTGCACATATTCATCGATAGGGAATCCCTTCATCCTATTAAAGGCCGCGAATACGGACGCGCGCTCCTCATATATGGTGACACCGCATGCCAGATAGATGACGTCGGAATCTTTGAATTTCATGCTGATCTGAGACAACCACTCGGGCCCCACAGACATATCCGTATCTATAAACGCAACGATTGCGCCTCTCGCACATGCGATACCCCTGTTTCGGGCGGCGTAAGAACTTTGCCTGTCCCTTTCTACGAGGTGTCTGAAATTGATGATGCGATCCGCGAATTCATCGATGATGCGGGGGGTCCCGTCCGTTGAGTTGTTGTCCACCACGATAACCTCCATCCGGTCCTTGGGGTAATCCTGCCTTGCCAGGGACGTGAGGGTATCGCGTATACCCTGTGCATCGTTGAAGCAGGGTACGATCACGGACACATACGGCGCATTACAGGAGCATTCGGGTTCGATCATGGTTTCCTCTTTATTGTCAGACAGATAGGGTGCACAATTATCGCCTTTTCAATACCTGCACAGGATAAAATATTCAATAATTAAATATACCAACCCTAAAGCATTTTTTCATGACGGTTCAGTATCCCTCTTTATCTAAAACAGCAAAGACCGAATCATCGGCAGTCTCCCGCATCCTGCACGTCACCACCGAACGTTCAGCTTGACAGTCGTGCAGCAACTTCACTAAAGCACGGTAGAGTTGATCATTGCAGAACCCTTGGCGCACATCAAAATAATAATCCAATTGATCGAAGTCATTCAATAGTTCACGATACTTGGCTGCCCATCCTATAACGAGAGCCGGCACTCCGTTCCTGTAGGCATGAATAACCGAATGATAGCGGGAGGCCACAACAAAATCAAACTTCTTAATCGCATTTTCAAGTTCAATTGCATTCAGATTATCCGAAAGTAACTGCACACCCCCGTCATCAGGAAACAACTCCTTGATCATCGTACAGATTTCCAGATCTTCTTGAGAGTGTCTCAGGACATATACCGTTTTATTATGCTCGCGCAAAAGGCGTATCATCGTCTTGTATATTGCACAGAGCGTGTGCGAACTAATACGGTCGAATACTTTTCGATTTGGTATTATTCCGACTGCTCCCCCAAGTATTGTGACATCTTGCACAACAACGGGACATTTGAAGATGTTGCGCGGTTCGTATTGAGTATCCGATAATACAATATCCCTTCTCCATACCGTATTGTTTTTTGTATATCGACTGAGGTGCAGAAGACCCTCTTTTTCCCGTGCAAATATCTTCAGTGGGTATTTCAAGTACAAGCTCATTAGGGGATACAGATATAATCGGTGTCTAACGGGATAATCAAACGGTCCAATTGATTGCGGCAGGACATAAAAGCGACAGGCATACTTCTTTGCTATCATGATGTTCAAAAGATAGCTCAGGGATTGTAGAAATCCCATCTGAGCTGACAGGGCATACCCACTGATGTCGATAAAACAGTCGGTGTTTCGAAGAATTGACCTTGTGCGATCATCTTCCGACTGACGCATCGGGTTCTTTTTTGCAATCCTGTCTAAAAAACTGCTGAACAATCTCATCCGGGTTGTCCGATCCCAGTGAGTGATCTTGAAATTATAATCCTTCAGTTTATCCTCATGTTCGACCGGGCGGCTCGAAAATAAATATACTTTTCTGTGCGGAAATCTTGATATGATCCGCGCAACGAGCGTAAATGTCATTGCCTGGGCACCTTTGTTTTCAAGATTACCCCCGACTATTACAATGTTCTCATTGCCACGGATCCTTTGATGATCTTTGTGCCCTTTTCGAAGATGCTGCATGATCGCTTCCACAAATATTGCGACCAGTTGTACTTTTTCATATATTTTCGCAACAGCACGCTTCCATTTCTCGAATAGTTTTGTCATAAGAAGGTGCATCCGTATCCGGCGAAGCCTGTACTTCATGCCCCAGTCTATATAGGTCTGTAATTTTCTGATTTTTTGATGCAGTGCAGCGTGCGCGTCTCTTTTCAAACCCGTCGCGGAATGATTTAACTCTCCCTCCACGAGAAGGCGTGCAAACGCCAGGTTATCCTTTTTTTGTTCGACTTTTTGTGCATGTCGAACATTTTGAATGGTTTCACGTTCCACAACAAATAAATGTGAATACCTGTCAAATATTTCCTTCCCCTTCGCCGTTCGAACAATAACGCTCGACGTCCCTCCGATAGTGCTCTTTCCCTCAACATAACAATCACCGAAAGAGATATCGGCGGCACTGTTCAACTTGTCACAACAATACAGGCACCGGTGTAGCTGAAAGTATTTTTTCAATTGCATCCGTATTTTTCTGTCAACGATCAGCTCTCTGCCGGAGTTGAAATATAATTTGGTATGTCCCGGCCATCCGTGTTGTTCCTTTGTACGAAATTTGAATTTCACCAACCGTTCGCCGGTTTTCCCGTACACATCCTCGAAAAACCTGACAACATTAAAGTTCATGGTCATATCGCAGAATAAACCAAAGAAGAGTGGCGCATCCTCAGGCTGCACATTGTTTTTTTCCATACATTTCTTGAGACCACGAATCTGGCACGGCGTTCCCACAATCACATACCGCATGCCGTCCCCCTGCAACAGCGCCCGTGCCTGATTATAGACAGACACCGGTATATACTTTGATCCGGCAGCATTGATAATCTCATCGACAGTATTGACAGCCCGCGACCCGGCAGGTTTTCCATCACAGGTCGTAAAATCAAGCACGAATGCCGCGTCGTACGTGCCATCCGTAATCAGGTTGATCAACAACTGAGTGATTATACCTCCGCTGGTCGAGTTATGCCTGAGAGCGGCATTTTTACTGGCCGCATTGTACACGTCGAGGATCGGACCGTCTGACATGTGGGTGATACTTTCAAAATTGTAAGGGTCGATATTGATGCCCGGACATACCGTACGACAGAGTCCGCAACCTGTACAGTACTCTTCATTCACACAGGGGAGGAACTGACCGTCGCTGTATTCCATTGATATTGCATCGACCGGACAGATTGCCCGGCAGATCTCGCACGAGACACATAGGTTGAGCGTTCTTGTACTGCTGATATTAACAACCTTCATGAGACGTTTTTACCTTCACCGTTGAAAGGATAGGTTTTATAGAGTGCTTTTAATCGCAATGAGACGGACTCATCTGTCGTACAG